>JGI994J12354_10000950_pt1 | contig 29399 bp, 25 predicted proteins | sample IntmicLarv3ML3BL_FD_12354 | JGI IMG/M metagenome (IMG submission 12354) | reverse complement strand
GTTTAATGACTGCTTAGCACAAATTTGGTAAGTTTTTTTTTTGGGGGGGGGGGCTTTTTTGAATTTATGAAGTTTGAGGGGTTTTAATTTTTGTACCTTAAAACAAATAGATGTAAATAAGGTCTAAATAGATTATGGAAAAAGAGTATATATTAAATGAGTTGCGTTACGCTTATGCGCGACCAAATGAGCAGAGAATCCTGTACTGCGGAGTTAGTGTTACGGCAAGCGAAAAGCTAAACGCCCTTCCATTTTGGCATTATATGCCAACGAACATAATCGCAACCCATAGCAAGGTTAATTTTATTGGGAATGCCATGATAGCGCAATCTTTTTCCTGTGAGCCGCTCTTCACATCTTCGGGAAAAGAGTGGTTAAAGCCGATTATTACTGATATAGATGACCTTAAAAAGGTGGTAAAACCGAACATTTACGACACAAAAGCCGGAGAGGTATTGCGTGCTGCAGAAGAGCTCAAATGTGAACTTGATGAGCAAGGAAATGATACGAAAATCGTTGTTCCTGATACCGCGGCACCGCTTTCCATAGCTGAGCTTATGTGGGACCATACTTTTTATGAATACTTAGCAGATGACGAGGCGGCAGTGCACGGCTTGTTGCAGAAAATAACCGACTTTACGATAGAGTTTACGCTTGAATTTCAACGAATAACCGGCGACAGATACGCTCCGTGCGCTTGGCCCGGTGTGTGGTCAGAGGGCGCAGGTTGCTATTTGGGAGATGATGCTATGAGCTTAGTTTCGCCTAAAACCCACCTTGAACTCAGCGTGCCGTACATCAACCAAATTTCTGCTGCATGTGGCGGCATTTATTACCATTCCTGTTCGTGGTACGAGCAATATTTCGACAATATTTCGAAGATAGAAAATGTAAAACTTTACAACTGGAACCCGGGAAATTCCACAGATTCAGCACTAATTTTACGCGAATTTGGTGGTCGTGCGGTTTTGGCTCCGCATATCGCAAAAAATATGCATCAAGACAGTGATATTATCCGATTAGGACAGAATTATGCTGACGAGTTTGAGCTGTTTAAATATTTGTATGACAATATTGCGGATAATAGCGCTGTTATTTTTTACTTCAGCGATATTTGCAGTGACGAAGAGATGATTGAGCGGTTTTATGAAGCTTTGCAAAATTAAATATTGCAAGTTAGTGGTGTTTTCTTTATGCAATTTTAAGAGTAACAGCACTTTAAAATAAGTAGTCGGAGTGAAATTCACCTTGATGTCGCTCCGACTTGTTATACTGCCTTTTACTAAAATTTCACCTAATTCTGTTTTTGTTTATCCGAGCTTAAATAAGAAATGGCATTTAATTACGCTTACTACTTTGAACAGCTATCAGTCTCACTTATTCTATACAAAAGAAAAATAAACCTCATAAGTTTATTCCCACTTTAAAAAAAACTTACCAATTTTATGCTTGCCTATTATGTAATGCAATCTTTGATAATTTTAAGCAAAACTTAAAGCATTTTCGGGGATTTTCGCAATTATTTTGTCAAAAAACGCTCAAGGCTATTAACTTTTTACTAACTTTAACAAAATAATAAGAAAATCCCCGAAAATAACTTAAAATTTTGATCAAACTTTTATAAAAGTTTGGACTCGTAAACTCTCGTAAAATTTAGCCGAAGGCGGCCTGCTTGGCCGGAGACGATCTGCCGGTGAGGTCCGGGTAGCGGCGTTCAAGGGCAGCGATGGCAATCTCGAGGTCTTCAGCGGCTTCGCGTTCGTCCATCACGCCGATAGTAACCATATCGCACTCGCGGATAGTATTCAGCACAAAATTCAGTCCCACATACGGTGTACAGCGACCGGCGGCGAACGGTTTTATGGTCATAACCGGTTTTTTAGCCTCATTTATCACCTTGGCGATGTACTCAATCTCCACCTGCATCAAAAATCCCATGGGATTATATATCTGTATGTATGTCTCCACGTCATAATCATTTTGGTCAGAATACACTATAACTTCCGGCATATGTGCGGACAATCCGGGGATCATGTCGTGCTGGCGGATCATATCGAGATAATCCTCAAGTCGTGGCATTTTGCCCAAATTCTTATTTATGAGCTGTTCGCACGTTGAGTGGTGAATGAGGCAGAATTTAGCACCGTTTGCCTTAGATTTCTTTATCACCTCTTCGGCACTTTTTCGTGCCATATCGTTGTCGTCCACATTAAATGATGGTGTATCTATGAGCGTCAACTCGTGTCCTAATGTGTCTTTTGCATAGCTGAGACCGTCCAGTAGGTGCGGGTTATCAAGGGTCAATCCCATTATGGCATCAACGCCAAAACTAAGGTAAGTTTCGATAATTTTGCCGAGCTTGCTGTGCTTATTATTGATAAAATTATCCTTAATTATGCTGTCAGCGGCGCTTGAACGGTGTGAGTAGCCGCAAAACCAGTTCGTGCCGATAAGCACACGCGGGAGGGACACTCCAGCAACTGTAGTTCGTGGTATCTGTTTCATTTTATTATATTCCTTTTTTTATTTTTATATGATACTATTTATTTCAAAAACGGCAAATTCTTTAAGCTCGTTTCTGCGTTCCCGACAGGGAAATACTCTAAGCCGATACAGCCCGTATAGTTTGTTTTGTCAATAGCTTTTATCACTTCATTATAGTTAATTTCACCAGTATCAAGTTCATGGCGTCCGGGGTTGCCGGCGGTGTGGAAGTGAGCGATCTTGTCAATATTGCTGGTGATTGAGCTTATGAGGTTGCCTTCGGTTATCTGTTGGTGGTAAATATCAAAGATTACCTTTACATATTTGCTTCCCACCTTGTCCACTATATCAAACGCATCGTTTGAGTAGTAAAGTGAGTATCCTATATGATCAACAAGGACGTTCAGCGGCTCTATCATTATAGTTACATCATTCGCTTCAAGTAGTGGAAGTGCTTTTTTTAACCCCTCAATAATATTTGCGTGTTGCACTTCTGTTGGCTCGCCTGTGTCTTGTCCGACGAGTGTGATGAGGCGGTCAACATTGAGCTTTTTCGCGGCAATTATTGCCTCATTTAGCCCTTCTGAGAAGAGGTCATGTTTAGCGCAGTCATTTAAGCCCACGGGCGGCGCGCAAAAGGTGGAGACCGTCATATCGAGCTCTTTGGTGAGCGCGGCTATACTATCTATATCTTTATCCGCAAATCCCCAAAATTCAATAGTATTAATACCGCAATCATGGGTTTTTCTTATGCTGTCCAATATATCCATTCCGCTGAAAACAGCGTCAAGACAAACCGAGTATTTTATCATAAGTTTAGTTCCTTTTATTATTTAATGCTTAATTATACAAAATTATTATAAAAGTGTCAATATTTTTTTGTGTTTGTGGGTTTAAGAGACAAAAAAAGGGTATATATTAAAAGAGGCAAGCGCATTTTCAGCATAGAGCATATTGTGAAAAGATTGTTTTGTTAAAGTGTAAAAAAGATTGAAGAATTTTTGAAAAAAGCCGGAAAAATGCTTGACAAGAAAATGGAAAAGTATTATACTATTCATAGACTAAGATTATAAACGTAATTAGTTACGTTGATAATAAAAAAACAAAGGAGAAAAAAGAAAATGAAGAAAGGTTTTACCTTAATTGAACTCTTAGTAGTTATCGCAATTATCGCGATTTTAGCTGCTATTTTGTTCCCGGTGTTCTCTAAAGCTAGAGAGAAAGCACGTCAGACTACATGTACATCTAACCAGAAGCAGATTGCTTTAGCAGTTAGCATGTATGTACAGGAAAATGACGAAACAGTGCCAGTTATCGATGATAGCGTTTACGGTCTTCTCGATGTAAAAGGCAAAATTGTAAATTGTCCTAACACTACAGGGCAGGGTTATGTATTTAATGCTTACTTGTCAGACCTCGGTTTAGGTCAAGTAACTGTTCCTGAAGCTGTATGGCTCACAGCAGACGCTAAAAAAGGCGCAACCTCACTTAAAGGTTACACAGCTTCTGACATGGAAGCTCGTCACGCCGGTGGCGTTATCGCTTCTTACTTTGATGGCCACGTAGTTTACAGCAAAAAACTCACTGACGTAACAGAGACTGTTGCCGGTACAGCTATTGCTGACCACGGTCCATCTCCATCAGGTTCATTTGATGGCGGTATGAAGGGTGGCGTTTCTGTAAACGCTGCAGGTAAGTTTGATACTGCTTCTAATCTTACAGCAAGCACAGCTAATAATACTGCAACAACAAGCGGTTTGAAGCCTGCTGCTACTGATAAGTTATTACCTAACACTATGTACAGCATTGTTTTAAATGATGTTACATACAAGTTGAACACTAATAATGCTAAAGGTAGTGTTAAGCTTCAAGCTTATGTTTATAACGGAACTACTTCAACAGCTATTGGCAAAACATTCACTTACACATTTACAGCTAACACAGAGAATGCTACTGCTGCTGATATTTCTGCTGACGCTAATGGTGTTCCATTCTTCTTTGCTACACCTTCATGGGATGAAATGCGTGGCTTTAAAGCTTCAGACAACCAGAATCTCAGTATCATAGTTGTTGCAAGCTTTGAAATGAGCAAAGTAGCTGATGGTACAGTAGCTGATGGTGCTAACTTCATCAAAATTCCAAGCATTGACATCGTCAGATTTGGTAAATAAGAATATAAAAGCTTAACGCTTATATAAACTTAAAAAAACGAGCCAAGTTTTACTTGGCTCGTTTTTTTTCGTATCTCTGCTCCTTTTTTGCGTTTTTGTAAAAATCTCTGACAATTGACACAAAACACGTGGGTAAATAATATTTATACAATGAAAAATATTGTATAAAATATAAATCAAGGAGAAAGTATTATGAAAAAAGGTTTTACACTTATTGAACTCTTGGTCGTAATAGCGATTATCGCTATACTGGCCGCTATTTTGTTCCCGGTCTTCTCAAAAGCCCGCGAAAAAGCAAGGCAGACCACCTGTACGTCAAATCAGCGACAGATAGGACTTGCGGTAGCTATGTACGCTCAAGAAAATGATGAAACTTTTCCAATAGTTGATGAGAGCATTTTAAGTTCCATTGACATTAAAGGAAAGGTTGCTAATTGCCCTAACACTACCGGGCAAGGTTATGTATTTAATGCAGCTATGTCTAATGCCGGCATAGGGCAAGTAGCTGATGCAACACAAGTTTGGCTCTCGGCAGATGCTAAAAAGGGCGCAACGAGTTTTGCCGGCTATTCAACCGCTGATATGGAAGCTCGTCATTCGGGCGGAATTATCGCTTCCTACTTTGACGGTCACGTAGTTTACAGCAAAAAGCCGAGCGATATTATGTTCAGCCCGAGCTACTCTTTCGCTGATAAAGCAGGCACAAACGCCGGTTATACCGCTGCTGCAGGTTTTGCGCAAACAGCTGCCGGTGAAGAGGCAATAACAATAGTTCCTGCTGATAACTATGCTCAGCTTTCTATGACAGTATCAAGGTACTCTAATGCTAACTGGCCCGGCGGCGCAAGTAACAATGTCATCAAGACCGCTCCGAGCAAAACCGATAACATGTTCCCCGGAATGGCTATAGGTGTGGCAATAAAGGGTTTAACTTATGACGTGAAAGCAGGTGATACCTTAACTATGACAGTACAGCTCTACAAAGCTTATATTGACGCATACGACTATAACACCGGTAAGACTTATGCTAACTTGTATGCTAACATTCAGCCGGTAGGAAAGAAATATACATATACATTTGCTCCGGGTGTTCAAACAACCGCTGAAGATATCTATATGATCCCGTCTTACACGGTTCCATCTTTCTTAGAATTGCAGGATGAAGGTTCTCCTATTGAAATAAATAGAGCATGTCCGGTTATATTCCCGGTCATTACCTTTAGTGCAAAAGTAGCAAATACTACGGCGAACTTTACCAGCGCTGTAGCAACAGGTTACGGTAAGTAACGGGCATCTCGTAGAGATACCCTAATATCTAATTTTATTTTCATTCCTTTGTTTTGTAGAGCAGATCGGTTTTCGGTCTGCTCTTTTTTATCTTTTTTTTCACATTTTTTTTTATTTCTGCTAAAAATCTATTGACAATTATGGTTTTTAGGGGTATACTAAATGATATACAATAATGTTGTATATTATCAAACTAAAGGAGAAAATAAAATGAAAAAAGGATTTACTTTAATTGAACTTTTAGTAGTTATCGCAATTATCGCGATTTTGGCTGCTATTTTGTTCCCGGTCTTCTCTAAAGCCAGAGAGAAAGCACGTCAGACAACATGTACGTCAAATCAGAAACAGCTTGCAACAGCTACTATGATGTTTGTGCAGGAAAATGACGAAACTATGCCTGTTGTTGATGACAGCGTATTTGCAAGCATTGACGTAAAAGGCAAAATCTTAAATTGTCCGAACACTACAGGACAGGGTTATGTATTTAATGCTGTATTGTCTGACGAAGGTTTGGGCGCTATTGGCGATCCTACTCAGGTTTGGCTTACTGCAGATGCTAAAAAAGGCGCAACAGGTCCTGTAGGTTATTCACCTTCTGATATGGAATCTCGCCACGCCGGTGGTATGATCGCTTCTTTTGCTGATGGTCACGTTATCTATGCTAAAAAAGCTACTGATATTATGAATGCTCCGAGCTATACCCTTGCTGACAACTCAGCAGGTACTAACTCAAGCTATACTGCAGCCGGTGGTTTAGTTATTGCTTCAGATGCAGCAGCAGCTATTACTATAGTTCCTAACGGAAACTTCGCTCAAATGTCCATGACTGTTTCTCCATATGCCGGTACTAGTGGAAAATGGCCCGGTGGTTACAGTAATAATGTTGCTAAAACAGCACCGAGCAAAACAGACCCAATGTTACCCGGTATGAATATTGGCGCTGCTATAAAAGGTTTAACTTATAGCGTAGCAAGTGGCGATACTCTTACTATGACTGTACAGTTATATTTGGCTTATATTGATTCTTGGGATTACCAGCCAACTTGGGGCTATGGTGATGGTCCGAACGCAACATATTTCCCGGGTAGTGAAAAGCCAATAGGAAAGAAATATACAAAGACATTTACCGGCGCACAAGCTACAGCCGGCAATGTATACTTGGCTCCGTCTTACACAGTTCCATCTTTTGAGGAATTACGCGACTCACGCCCTGCCGGTGGCGTTTTTGATGGCAACAGAACATGCCCGGTAATTTATCCGAAGATTACCTTTACAGCAGCAAAAGCAGCTACAAATGCAAAATTTAGTGGTGCTGAAGTTACTGCTTACGGTAAATAATAACAGAGTTAAATAATCATATAAATTTTGTTTTAGAGCAGATCTATTTTCGGTCTGCTCTTTTTTATCTTTTTTATCTTTTTTTCACACTTTTTTTATTTTTTTGCAAAAAAGCTATTGACAATTGTAATTTTTAGGGGTATACTAATTAATATACAATGATGTTGTATACAATCAAACTAAAGGAGAAAATAAAATGAAAAAAGGTTTTACCCTAATTGAACTCTTAGTAGTTATCGCAATTATCGCGATTTTGGCTGCTATTCTGTTCCCGGTCTTCTCTAAAGCCAGAGAGAAAGCACGTCAGACAACATGTACATCTAACCAGAAACAGCTTGCAACAGCTACTATGATGTATGTACAGGAAAATGATGAAACTATGCCTGTAGTTGATGACAGCGTATTTGCAAGCATTGACGTAAAAGGCAAAATCCTCAACTGTCCAAATACTACAGGACAAGGTTATGTATTTAATGCTGTATTATCAGATCAGGGATTGGGCGTTATCAGCGACCCTACTCAGGTTTGGCTCACAGCAGACGCTAAAAAGGGCGCAACAGGTCCTATCGGTTACACAACCGCTGATATGGAATCTCGTCACGCCGGTGGTATGATCGCTTCTTTTGCTGATGGTCACGTTATCTACGCTAAAAAAGCTACTGACATTATGACCACTCCTAGTTTTGCATTTGCTGATAAAGCAGGTACTAACGCCGGTTATACTGCTGCTGCCGGTTTTGCTCAGACAGCAGCTATTGAAGAGGCCATTACTATCGTTCCTTCCGGAAATTATGCTCAGTTATCTATGACAGTATCTAAATATTCAAATGCTAACTGGCCTGGTGGCGCAAGCGACAATCTTGTTAAAACCGCTCCAAGCAAAACTGACACTGTGCTTCCCGGAATGGCTATTGGCGTTATTATCAAGGGATTTACTTATGATGTTAAAGCCGGCGATACTCTTACTATGACTGTACAGTTGTATAAAGGTTATATTGATGCCTATGCTTATGCAACTACTACTACTGCTTTATACGCGTCTCAGCCGGTAGGTAAGAAATATGTCCAGACATTTACTCAAGGTACTCAAGCAACAGGCAAAGATATCAATTTGGTTCCAGCTTATACTGTTCCATCTTTTGTAGATTTGCAGACTGAAGGCGCACCTCTTGAAGCCAATAGAGCATGTCCGGTTGTTTTCCCGGTTATTACCTTTAGCGCAAAAGTATCAGGTACAACCGCAAACTTTACAAGTGCTGTAGCAGCAGCTTACGGCAAATAATTTGAAAAAATAGAAGAATTAGTTATAAACTTCTTTGTTTTTAGAGCAGGTCGGTTTTTCGACCTGCTCGCTTTTTTGTTTTCATTTTTTTGTTTTGTTTTCATTTTTGATATGAAAATACCTTGACATTTTCATTTTTTTTGGGTATACTATATTATAGCTACAGTCAAATTGATTGTATTAAAACTAAAGGAGAAAAAAAGAAATGAAAAAGGGATTTACTTTAATTGAACTCTTAGTAGTTATCGCAATTATCGCGATTTTGGCTGCTATTTTGTTCCCGGTCTTCTCTAAAGCTAGAGAGAAAGCACGTCAGACAACATGTACATCTAACCAGAAACAGCTCGCAACAGCTACTATGATGTTTGTACAGGAAAATGACGAAACTATGCCTGTAGTTGATGACAGCGTATTTGCAAGCATTGACGTAAAAGGCAAAATCCTCAACTGTCCGAACACCACTGGACAGGGTTATGTATTTAATGCTGTATTATCTGATCAAGGCTTAGGCGCTATTGGCGATCCTACTCAAGTTTGGCTTACAGCAGATGCTAAAAAAGGCGCAACAGGTCCTGTAGGGTACTCAACTTCTGATATGGAATCTCGTCACGCCGGTGGTATGATTGCTTCTTTTGCTGATGGTCACGTTATCTATGCTAAAAAAGCTACCGATATTATGAATTCTCCAACATATAGTGTGGGCGGAGCTAACTTGTCTAATGTTACCGGTTCAGGTGTTGGACCGTACACAGTATCAGCAGATGGCGCAGCTTCATTTGCATTATATCCGGCAAATGACACCGCTTATTTTGAAAAGCTTTATATGAGCGTTGCTGTAAATACAAGTTATAATAATGTTTGGCCTAACAAAGACTCATACACTACAAGTGGTCAAGACAAAAAAGGACCTAACCCTTCTGATACATTGCAGCCCGGTATGGGAGTTGGCGCTATAGTTAAGGGTTTATCTATTCCTGTACTTGGTGGCAGTGATACTGTTACTATGACAGTTCAGCTTTATTTGTACTATCAGGATGCAGGTACTCCGGCTAACAAATATAATCACGTAGCTGTAGGCAAAAAATATACAGAAACATTTACAGCTGCTATATTAGAGGCTAATAAGATTGACAGATTCATCCTTCCATCTTACACAGTACCATCATTTGAAGAGTTAAAAGCCGGTGGTTTGGCAACAACTAACGGCGCATGGGCAAACCCTGCTATTTATCCTGTAGTAACCTTTACTGCAAGCAAAGGCACAACTCAGATAAAAGTTGATAGCGTACAAGTTACCACTTACGGCAAATAATTTTAAATACTCTAGGTAGAACCAATAATAAATTCTTTGTTTTTAGAGCAGGTCGTTTTTTCGGCCTGCTCGTTTTTTTTCACTTTTTTTAAAAAACCCCTTGACAATTTCATTTTTTTTGGGTATAATAAATAATATACAATCAAAAATGATTGTAAAAAACTTAAGGAGAAAGACGAAATGAGAAAAACAACGATGGGGGGGGGGATTTACCCTAATTGAACTCTTAGTAGTTATCGCTATTATTGCGATTTTGGCTGCTATTTTATTCCCCGTATTCTCAAAAGCTCGTGAAAAAGCACGACAAACCACTTGTACTTCAAACCAGAAGCAGATTGCACTCGCAGTCACCATGTACATTCAGGAAAATGAAGAAACTCTTCCAACTATTGATGACAGCATCTTAGGTACTGTTGATATCAAAGGTAAAATCGCAAACTGCCCAAATACTACAGGACAGGGCTACGTATTTAACGGCGTATTATCAGAGCAGGGTTTGGGAAGCATTAATGAACCGACTATGGTTTGGCTCTCAGCTGATGCTAAAAAGGGCGCAACAGAGTTTGCTGCTTTTTCAACCTCTGACATGGAAGCTCGCCACGCCGGTGGTATCATCGCTTCTTATCTTGACGGTCACGTAGTTTACAGTAAAAAAGCTGCAGAGATTATGCAGTCTATGTCTTACAATGTAGCTAGCAACACAGCTACAAACGCTAGTTATGCTGCTGCTACAAAGACCTTTACCACCTCTGATGTTAATGCAAGCTTTGGTTATGTTCCGGCCGACAGAGATGCATATGTCGCACACTTAGTTTTAAGTACACAGGAATATGGTAATTTTGCTGGCAATACAAATGAACCTCGTGACACAATTAAGGTTGAACCACAACCCAATGACACTCTTATAATGGGCGCCCCGCTCGGTATAACCCTTAAGGGTTTTGCTGCAACATTAGCATCCGGTGATTCAGTTGTTATGACTGTAAAGTTGAAAGCAATAGGTGTTCAGTTAAATGGTAGTGCTTTCCAGAATGACATAGTATTAGATACATATACAGAAACATTTACAGCATCTGTAGCCGCAAAAGATATTAATCTTATGCCAAGCTATGCTGTTACAAACTTTGCTGAAATTAGAGATGCTACAGGAAATGGTTGGTACGGTACTGTAATCTATCCTGAAGTTACCTTTACTTCAACAAAATCCGGCACAACTGTTAAAGTTGATGGCATTTACATCAACCAGTATGGCAAAAAATAGTCCTAAGGGTAAAACCTAAATAATAATAAATTCTTTGTTTTTTTAGAGCAGGTCGTTTTTTTTCGACCTGCTCGCTCCTTTTTTCATATTTTTTTATTTTTTTTCTAAAAATATCTTGACATATTATGTTTTTAGGGGTATACTATATAATATACAATCACAAATGATTGTAAAAAAACTTTAGGAGAAAAACGAAATGAGAAAAATGAACCAAAGGGGGGGGGGGATTTACCCTAATTGAACTTCTTGTTGTTATCGCTATTATCGCGATTTTAGCAGCTATTTTATTCCCCGTATTCTCAAAAGCTCGTGAAAAAGCACGACAGACCACTTGTACTTCAAACCAGAAACAGATTGCACTCGCAGTCACCATGTACGTTCAGGAAAATGACGAAACTTTGCCGGTTATTGATGACAGCATCTTAGGTACTGTTGATATCAAAGGTAAAATCGCAAATTGTCCAAACACTACAGGTCAGGGCTATGTATTTAACGGCGTATTGTCAGACCAGGGTTTGGGAAGCATTGGCGAACCAACTAATGTATGGCTAACAGCTGATGCTAAAAAGGGCGCAACTAGCTTTGCCGGTTATACAACAGCTGATATGGAAGCTCGCCACGCAGGTGGTATGATAGCTTCTTTTGCTGACGGTCACGTTATCTACGCTAAAAAAGCTACCGACATTATGTCTACCCCGACATTTGAATCAGCAGCCTCTACTGTTAACGGAACTGCAAGTTATACACCAGCCGGTGGATTTGTTCTTTCCGGAGACGGAGCTGCATCAGTGTCAATAAAACCTGCTAATAATTTAGGTCAAATAGGCATGACAGTATCTACATATACTAATGTTGGCACAACTCAATGGATGGGCGGCGAGCAAACCGTCGATGTTGTAAAGACTGCTCCAAACAAAGCTGATACAATGTTACCCGGAATGCCTATCGGTATTATTTTAAAAGGTTTAACCGCTTCTGCTGCGGGTGATACTTTAACAATGACTCTTCAGTTATACATGACATATGTTGACGCATATGATTATCAGAAAACTTGGGATATGTCAACAGCCGGTCACGTGCCCCCTGCAAACTATCTAAAACCTATAGGGTCAGCATATACACAGACATTTACCGGTGCAACCCCAACAATTGATCCTGTTATTTATGTAGCACCAACGTACATAGTTCCATCATTTGCAGAAATGCAGGCAAGCGCTAGTTTTAATGTTGGCAGAGCATGTCCGGTTGTATTTCCTGTAGTTACTTTTAGCGCAACAAAAGCTTCTACTACAGCAAAATTCACAAGCGTTATGGCTAGTGTTTACGGCAAATAATACTCAAGGTAAAACTAAATAATAAATTCTTTGTTTTTTAGAGCAGGTCGAAATTTTCGACCTGCTCGTCTTTTTTTAATTTTTGTTGTTTTTTTCTAAAAACCTCTTGACATATCATGTTTTTAGGGGTATACTATATAGTATACAACCAAAAATGATTGTATAAAACCTTAAGGAGAAAAAGAAATGAAAAAAATGAACCAAAGGGGGGGGGGATTTACCCTTATTGAACTCTTAGTAGTTATCGCTATTATCGCGATTTTGGCTGCTATTTTATTCCCCGTATTCTCAAAAGCTCGTGAAAAAGCACGACAAACCACTTGTACTTCTAACCAGAAGCAGATTGCACTCGCAGTCACGATGTATGTTCAGGAAAACGAAGAAACTCTTCCAATTATTGATGATGGCATTTTAGGTGCTGTTGACATCAAAGGTAAAATCGCAAACTGTCCAAACACTACGGGACAGGGCTATGTATTCAACGGTGTATTATCAGGGCAGGGTTTAGGAAGTATCAATGGCCCGACACAAGTTTGGCTCTCAGCTGATGCTAAAAAGGGCGCAACTAGCTTTGTTGGTTATACAGCCGCTGATATGGAAGCTCGTCACGCCGGTGGCATGATAGCTTCTTATCTTGATGGACACGTAGTTTACAGCAAAAAAGCTACAGATATTATGAGCCAGCAGTCATTTGGTTCTGTTAGTACTTTTACTGCAGCAGCTGACAACGAAACTCATATTATACTTCCGGCTAACACTATAGCAGACTATGCTAAGTTCTTTATAACTACCGGTCGCTACATTGGTGGTGTTTGGCCCGGTACAGGAGACCCATGGGAAGTTAAGACCGCCCCTAATAAGAACGATACATTAATTTCCGGAACTCAACTTGGTGTTGCTTTAAAGGGCGTTTCTATTCCTGTATTTGCGTCCGGCGAATCTGTTGAAGTTACTGTAGAGCTGATGATGGCATGTATACCTACAAATGATAACCAAACAAACACAGAGGGTGCTATGCCCGGAAACTTTGCAAATGTAATAGTTCTTGATACTTATACCAAAACATTTACTGCAGGTATAACTGATGCTAACAAAGAAGATCTTTACTTTGCTCCTTCTTATTCAGTTCCAAGCTTTATTGAGCTTAGAGATTATGCCGGTGCAGAAACTTGGCACGGTACTTTTGTTTATCCAAAAGTAACTATAACCTTAAAGAAAAATACTACATCATTTAAGATTGATGGCGTATCTGTAATTCAGTACGGTAAATAATACTCAAGGTAAAACTAAATAATAAATTCTTTGTTTTTAGAGCAGGTCGATTTTTTTCGACCTGCTCGTCTTTTTTAGGGAAACCCTTAACGATATTTGTTTTCCATCATTAGATAATCTTCGTCTGCTAAAAGTTTACGCAACTCTTCAACACTTAACTCTTCAAATGGATTAGTAACATCTTCTCGTTCCTGCTTTTCCAAATATAATCCGGTCATCTTATTCAGGGTTTCAATAGCTTTTATGCGGTCTGACATCTTTTCGTTTTCATTAACTATAAAACGGCATAATATACTTTTGAGCTCTTTTGCGTTCAATATGCGATTGTTATACTGCTCGCTTGACAAGAGAAGAATATACTCTTTGATGTTTTTGTTTTGAATCAAACTCATACTCTGCGTTAATGCCAAAGATTCACTATACCCGGCTTTTAGAGCCGACTGTTTGGCATTTCCCGAACCCGCATAAAATTCTGCAAATTTCTTTTGGCGCGGTGTTAATTTCATATCTTAAACCTCCTTTTTTTGTATTGGTTATTTTTAAATGTAATTAAAGCTTGTCCTATTATAATACCATAATTTTCATTGGAATAATATAGAAAATAGTGGAAAATACTATACACTTTACGCACCTTTTTTATATTTAAAATTTATGTACGAGTTTTTACGATGTTTTATACATAAATATGCTGTAAATCTTCGTAAAAAAATTGATTTTTTAAGCGAAAAATGTTATAATATAATAATTATCAAATAAGAAACGGACAGTTGAAAAAAATGGAAATGATTATGACAGGAAATCAGGCGATCGCGACCGCGGCTTTGGATGCCGGTGTTGCGCTCGGCGTTGGTTATCCGGGTACGCCAAGTACAGAAGTTTTGGAGATTTTGTCAAAACTTGACGGCGGAAAAGCAGAATGGGCAGCAAATGAGAAAACCGCACTTGAGATTGGTGCCGGCGTGAGCTTTGCAGGACAACGCGCTATAGTGACCATGAAACACGTGGGACTGAATGTTGCCGCCGACCCCCTCTTTACGATTTCATATACCGGCGTTAAGGGTGGACTGGTGATTTATGTTGCCGATGACCCGGGCATGCACTCTTCGCAGAACGAGCAGGACAGCCGCCATTACGCGCGCGCCGCTAAAATAGCAATGCTTGAGCCCTCCTCCTCACAAGAGGCGTATGACTTTACCCTAAAGGCATTTGAGCTTTCCGAAAAGTTTGATACTCCTATCATTTTACGCTCAACTACCAGAGTTTCCCACGGCAAAAGCTTTGTTGTAACAAGAGGAAAAACCGAGAATGATTGTGTTACCGTGCTTCCCGATAATCGTCAAAAATATGTGATGGTTCCGGCATTTGCCAAAAAACGGCACGTGATTGTTGAAGAGAGACAGATTGCGCTCGCTAAAATGCTTGAAGAGGATAGTTATTTCACAAAAATTGAAATGAACGACACGAAAATCGGCATAATCACTAACAGCGCGGCATATAATTATGTGAAGGAAGCAGCTCCCACCGCGAGCATTTTAAAACTTGGTATAACTAACCCCTTGCCGGTAGAAAAGTGCAAAGATTTTGCCGCTAAGTTCGAAAAATTGTATGTGGTTGAAGAGCTTGATCCGATAATTGAACGTGACTTAAAGGCAGCGGGTATTTCTAATATTATCGGCAAAGAAAGTTTCCCGATTTTGGGAGAATTTAACCCCGATATCGTGGCGCGCGGCTTAGGCGTTCCATTTGACGAGATGCCGATAGATGAGCTGCCGCAACGTCCGCCGGCGCTTTGCGCGGGCTGCCCGCACCGCTCGGTCTTTACTATTCTGAAGAAATTAGGGCTGACAGTTTCGGGCGACATTGGCTGTTATACGCTCGGCGTTATGCCGCCGCTCGGCACTATTGACGCTTGTATCTGTATGGGCGCGAGTATTGGTATGGCGCACGGTATGATAAAAGCGGGCGCACAGAGTGACAAAATAGTCGCGGTCATCGGCGACTCAACTTTTATTCACTCCGGCATTACGGGCATCGTGGATATGGTTTATAACAAAGTTCCGTCCACAGTGATAATCCTTGATAACGGCATCACCGCGATGACCGGTAGGCAGGAAAACCCGGCATCGGGTCGTGACATCGCGCATGCGAGCGCTCCGGCTATAGATATTTTCGCGCTCATAAAGGCGATAGGTGTAGTTGACGTTAAGGAGATTGACGCGTATAATTTAGCGGCAATAGAGGAAGGTCTGCGCGATTCTCTGAACTTTGACGGCCCATCGGTAATTATAGCCAAACGTCCGTGTATGCTTATTCCGCACGAAGACGGCAAAAAACGCAAGGTTACCGATAAATGTATTGCTTGCGGCAGCTGTTTAAAGGTCGGATGCCCGGCGATTTATAAACAGAAGGGCGAAATGCGCGGGCGAACTGTGGACATTCCGGTTATTGATGCTGCTCAGTGTCGCGGTTGCGACCTCTGCAAGCAAGTTTGCCCGGTGAGCGCGATAGAGTAGGGAAAAGAAAAGCAAAATATGGATAACAAAATTACAAATATATTAATAGTCGGCGTTGGCGGTCAGGGCATTGTCCTGGCGGGTGACCTTATAACATCTGCTGCGCGAGCTGCGGGTTTTGATGCTAAAGCTGCGGAGATTCACGGTATGAGCCAGCGCGGCGGAAGTGTTTTATCTGAAGTGCGTTACGGAAAAGAGATCTTTTCTCCCATTATGCCGGCGAAGGGTGCTGACATTATTTTAGCGTTTGAGCTTTTGGAAGGGCTGCGCACATTGCCGCGACTAAAAGAGGGTGGAATTATCATCGTCAATAATCAGAAGATTATGCCTTCATCCGTGACTTATGGGGCAGGGGTTTACCCGGAAGATTGCAAAGAGCAGATCCTAAACAGCGGCAAAAAAAACATCATTTTGGACGCGCTTTCAATAGCCGCGGAACTGGGGAATCAGCGCGCGGTGAACTCGGTGATTATGGGTGTTATGGCACAGAGTGTGGATATTGATTTGGAGTGTTGGGAACAGGCAATACGCGCACTGGTAAAGCCGCAATATATTGACGTGAACTTAAAGGCATTTGAAGCAGGATACAATTTTAGGCGTTAGTGAAATATAAGGCAGAATAAATGGAAAAACAGAAACAGATAATTTATGACCCACTTTATGAGTGTATGGATAGAGAAGAGCTAAAACAGCTCCAGCTTAGGCGCATGAAGGACGCTATATCGATAAGTTACAATCATGTGCCGGCGTTTAGAAAGCATTGTGAGGAGATCGGGATAACCCCGCTGCACCTTCGCACGTTGGAGGATTTGAAGAATTTTCCCTTCACGCTAAAAGATGACTTTCGCGATAACTACCCCTTTGGCATGTTTGCCGTGCCAAATGAGGAGATCGTGCGCATCCACTCATCATCCGGCACAACAGGAAAACCGACCGTGGTCGGCTATACAAAAAATGATATTGAGCTTTGGGCTACTGTGATGGCGCGTACCATGGGTTGTGGTGGCGCCACACGCCAAGACATAATGCAGGTCTGCTACGGCTATGGGCTTTTTACCGGCGGTTTGGGCGTGCATTACGGCGCTGAAAAATACGGTATGACTGTGGTTCCCATCTCAGGCGGCAACACAAAGCGACAGGTCATGATTATGGAAGATTTTAGGTCAACCACCATTGCCTCAACGCCCAGTTACGCCCTTTATATGGCAGAGATGGTGCAAGAGCAAGATATGCTAGACCGCCTCCACTTGCGCGTAGGATTTTTCGGCGCTGAGCCGTGGTCTGAGGCAATGCGACAGGAATTAGAGCAGAAGCTGAACCTAAAAGCCATAGATATTTACGGTATGTGTGAGCTTATCGGCCCGGGTGTTGCGAGCGAGTGTCTTTACCAGCGCGGCCTGCACATTTGCGAAGATTTCTTTTATCCGGAGATTATTGATCCCGATACCGGCGAAGTGCTTCCCGAAGGTGAAGTTGGCGAACTGGTCATCACTTCACTGACAAAAGAGGCAGTGCCTATTATCCGCTACAGAACGCGGGACATCACTTCCTTAAATTACGAAAAGTGCGCTTGTGGGCGTACCTCGGTCAGAATGGAGCGTGTTTCGGGTCGTACCGATGATATGCTTATTATCCGCGGCGTGAACGTCTTTCCGTCACAGATTGAGGATGTTTTGGTCGGCATTGATGGCACAGCTCCGCATTACCAGTTGCATGTATTGCGCACAGGAAATCTTGACGAGTTAGAACTTTGGGTTGAGATAACAGAGGCGCTTTTGAAGGATGATATTAGGTCATTAGAAACCCTGTCAAGGCAGATAGCCCACGAATTACATTCTGTTTTGAACTTGCATTGTCGCGTGAAATTGGTTGAGCCAAAGACCATTGAGCGCAGCGAAGGCAAGGCAAAGCGGGTGATTGACCACAGGACAAAATAAGCGGAGGTATAAAAATGCCGGTAATAGATTGCTATAGCGAACTCGGACCGCAGAGCTATTTGACTGCGGCAACTGATGTTGAGGCGCTGACGACCATGATGGGGCGTTTTGGCGTTGAAACGTCCATTGTCGTTTCAACCGAGGCGTTGAAGGGCTCCATGAAGGCGGGCAATGAGTGGCTCGCAACGAATATAGAGAGCAGGCCTGCTTTGCGCGGATATTGTGTGGTTGACCCCATGCGTTTTGAGACTTCGCAGGAAGAGATGCGCAGGCATCTTGTTAAAGAGTACTTTGTCGGCGCAGCGCTGCACGAAGGGTACGGCACTCGCCCTTTGAACTCATCACATATGATAGCTCTCGTTAAGTCCTTGCTCCGCTATGACGCACCCCTCCTTTTAGACATCGGGAGCGATGCTCGCCGCATTAACGACCTTCAGGAGGTTGCGCTTGAGTTTCCGACACAGCGTTTCATTATCTTGCATATGGCAGGAGAAAATTGGCCTATGGCAATCTCGCTCGCGGCAAAATCCACCAATATTTATCTTGAAATCGGCGGAATAGTCGCTGACAGTGATAAACTCTCCGAAGCAGTGAGTATTTTAGGGCCACACAGATTACTCTTTGGCTCAGGTATGCCCTTTGTAAACCCGGCATACATTTTGGGCTCGGTCGGCGACAGCAATATCGAGAATATGGACAAAGAGAAGATACTCTTTAGAAACGCTAAAAAGATATTTTTATTAGATTAAAATAAGGTATATTGAGATGAAATTACAAGACTTACAGAAGATTAATGACGAATGTTTTTTTACCCTTCATTCGCGATTGCCGATAATGATAGTTAAAGGCAAAGGCGTGTATATGTGGGATGAAAACGGCAAAGAATATTTGGATTTTTGCAGCGGCGGCAGAGCTGTTTGCGGACTCGGACATTGCCCCGAAAGCGTGGTAAACGCCATAAAAGAGCAGGCAGATGTATTGTTGCATACTTCAAACGATTTTTACACAGAACCCCAGTTTAAGCTGGCGAAATTGCTCGTTGAGAACAGCGATTTTGACAAAGTGTTCTTTTGTAACAGCGGAGCTGAGGCGAACGAGGCAGCGTTAAAGCTTGCGAGAAAATACGGACGCGCGAAAAACAAGGGAAAAATAGAGATAGTTTCTACCTTAAAATCCTTCCACGGCAGGACATTTGGCGCAATCACCGCAACAGGTCAACCAAAATATCAGGAAGATTTTGCTCCGCTGGTTCCGGGCTTTAAATATGTACCATACAACGACATTGAAGCTATGCGCGAAGTTATAAATGAGAATACCTGCGCGGTTATTATAGAGCCGGTACAGGGCGAGAGTGGCGTTTATATAGCGGACAAAGAGTATATGCAGAGTTTGCGAGAATTATGCGATAAGTTTGATGTTGCATTAATTGTTGACGAAGTACAAGCGGGGTTAGGGCGTACCGGTAAACTTTTCGCGTATCAGCATTACGGTATTTTGCCCGATATTATGACCTTATCAAAGTCAATTGGTGGTGGTGTTCCGCTCGGCGCAATGATGGCGAACGATAAAGTAGGCAGCGCGTTTAAACCCGGAGATCACGCCACAACATTTGGCGGCTCGCCTATAGTTGCTGTTGCCGGAATAGCCGCGATATCAACTATTATTGATGAAAAACTTGCTGATAACGCTAAGATGATAGGCGAATATATAAGCGAAAAAATAGACAACTTAAGCAACCAAGCGTTGATAAAAGAAAAACGTGTTTTGGGTTGTATGGTCGCTATAGACTTAAACGAGCCAAAAGCTGCCGAGATTCAGGCAAAAGCACTCGAAAACGGACTTGTAATACTAACAGTCGGCGACAGTATTTTAAGGTTATTACCGGCGTTAATCATTAAAAAAGAAGATGTAGATAAAGCTTTTGATATTTTAAATAAAATAATGTAATATTAGGGCACCTCTAAAAAAAAGGATATAAAGATATGATTCGTAACTTTGTAACAGTTGCCGATAATGGTAACTTTGAGCTTGAAGGCAAGCGTTGGTATTGCCATTCTGCGATATATTTTGGGCATCGTCCGGGGAGCATGAATAACTGGTTTACGGACGAAACTTGGAAATATAATGAGCCAATGCTTGAGAAAGACTTCTCGGATATGGAGCGTATCGGCATAAATCACGCTGCGCTTTTTTTGTCAAATGAGATGTTTTTTGACAACGGCAAGATTGTTGAGAAGGGGTTTGACCGCCTTGATAAGGTTATTGAAGTTGCAAGCGCACATGATGTCCGCCTCACTCTTTTTACCGGTGGATTTATAGATAATGAAAAGACCTATAAGCTTATTACCGGTCGCGACTGGACTTACGGTAATGAGTGGCTTCCGTCCTTTAATCCCGCGCTTTTTGACGCGTACTATCAACAGGTGGAGCCGCAAGTGCAGCGTTACAAAAATAATCCTGCCATTCTCGGCTATGGTGACAGAATCGACAGATTTTATAAGGGATTTGATAATGTCGGCATCCCGTTTAACTTAAAAGATGAGTGGGCAGCGTGGCTTGCGTCAAGGTACGGCACATTTGGCGAGCTTTTAGAGCGCGTAGGCGGAAAATTGGAAGGCAACCCAACTGATTTTAACGAAGTTTTGTTGCCGCAGGAGAGCAAATATAACGGCTCTTTATTCTATCCGCTTTCATACGATTACGCTTTAATGCAAAAGAGCGAGATTGGCAACGCGCAGTCACGTTGGGATGCTGAGATGCTGAAAATCTCACCAAATCAGGTTATGTGGACACCATTTGAGGGGTGCAGTTTGGACTGGATGATGCTTGACGGCTTTACACCTGAGAAGAAGAAATTGCACGCCATATGGATGGAATATTACCATTGGCAGGTTGTTCGTCAGACCTCGGTTAATGAGTGGGAAGAGCATGCGCATACGCGTGAATACACCTCAAACAGATTAGCGCATTTATCGCCGAATATTTATAATATGGCATACGCTTTCACCCGTTACGTAAAGCAATCGGTTCAGCGCCCTGTTGTCTTGTGCCATGGCGTACGACTTGACGCTATGCAGACCGGCTCGGAAACCGAGACACATCAGCTGGCGATGATTGACCGCGTAAATGCGGCATCTCTTGCTGCTGACGGTGACGGCTGGCACTATTGGTGTTGGACAGATGATAGGAGTTCATCACTTTCAAATATGGATGAGCAGCTCATGGACCCGACAGCAATGTATTTCCAAGGTGAGAGCATGGGTTTATATACCGATAAGGGGCATCCGCGCCCGGTGGTTGCGCTCATCAGTCAATACACAAATGAACTAAAACGCCGTACAGCCAGAAACTTCAAACGCGAGCAGAGTGAGGTTTTGATGCTTTCAACTTCAGCCAAACAGTACACTATTTACCGTAGGATGCTCGGCGCGACCGCTTCGGCTGTTGCCGGTGGTCTCTTAAGATCCGGTGTTGAGGCAGATTATCTTTGGACAGGGCAAAATGACATTCACATAGATTACGATACGATCAAAGATTATAAGTTAATCGTTATCGTTGATAATATGTACACCCGTGATTTTAAGGAGATGCCCGAACTCTTAGCAAAATATGTTGAAAATGGCGGCAATCTCTATTTTCCGTTAGGAAGATTTGACGGCATTGAGGATGAGTACGGAGTATTCCATGAGAGTGAAGCGATTAAAAAACTCTCCGGTTATAAGGAGGATGGCAAACAAGATTGGCCCGGCGCCCTAGCAAATTGTCCGAACTGGCCATTCCCAACACAGGTTCCGAATGAGCCGAACTTTGACTATCAGGCGTTTGCCCGTCTTTACTGGGGCATCTGTCCTGAGTACAGGCATTTGTCGCCACGCGCGTATATAAATCAGTCTTTAATGTGCCGCAGTACAGATAACGATTACTTTACCCAAGTGCCGTCGCTTGTAGATAACGCGAAGGTCGTCGCAGTAGGAAAAGAGTTTGGCGGAAACAGCCCATTTTTCTATATGCATGAGCTCGGAAACGGTAAAGTTTTTGTGAATACGTGGACGAACAACTGCTTTAGAGATACTTGGCACCGTCACGATTACGGTGGCTGGGAATATGACTTTATGCTCGGTATCGCGATAAATGAGTCGGACATTTTGGACGTTGATTTGACCCGCGGTGGTGGATTCTGGCTTCGAAACAGCTTCGGCTATTTTTGGCGAGAATTAAATTAGAGTAGGGCACAAATAAAAAAGGAACAGGCATCGAGATTTATCGATGCCTGTTTTTTGTAATATAAGCTAAAGGGCTAAGGAGCGCTTACAAATCCATTAATCTCTTTCATATGTGCCGGAATGTCTATGTTTTGTGGGCATTTTTTCACGCACTTTCCACAAGCGTAACAGCTGCTTGCTTTTTCCGGCTCAGACAAAGTGCGGTAATTATTATTAAATGCAATTTTATTACCGTTGCTTTTATAGAGGTTGTAAATAGAAAAGACACGCGGAATATTTACGCTAAAGGGACATTTCATACAGTAATTACACGTGGTGCAAGGTATGCTTCGTGTTGCGTTGTATGACTTTTCTGCGGTTTTTAACACTTCATATTCATGCGCTGAAAGGGGAGAGAAGTTGGAAAAAATATTTATATTGTCCTCAACATGGGAAACTTCGCTCATACCGCTGAGAACTGTGATGACATTCTCTTTTGATGCCGCAAAGCGCAATGCCCACGATGCCGCACTAGCTTTTGGGTTTTCATTTTTTAATATCTCAATCGCTTCAGGGTTTAACGAAGCTAAAGAGCCACCGCGAATCGGCTCCATAACTATTATTGGAATGCCTTTTTCAGTAATAATCTTATACTGCTGTTTGGCATCTATCGCGTCCCAGTCAATATAATTTAGCTGAATCTGCGCAAAATCCCATTCATATTTGTCAACAATCTCTCTTAAAAGTGAAGGATGACCGTGGAAGGAAAATCCGAGATATTTGACCTTCTTCTCCTCTTTTTTCTTTCTCAAAAGAGAGTAAAGGTTAAGGTTTTCAAAGTTTTTGTAAGAATCGGCATTTAAGTTATGCGCGAGATAAAAGTCAAAATAGTCGGTCTGAAGTCGCTTTTGTTGCTCAGAAAAGATATTATCGGCAGTAGCAAGAGAATCAACTATATTCCAAGTCGGCATTTTAGTGGCAAGATAAAAGATTTCGCGTTTGTGCTTTTTAAGCGCATGTCCCACAAACGGTTCACTACAACCGTTATGGTATCCCCAAGCTGTGTCAAAATAGTTTACGCCGCGAGAGATGGCTAAATCCACCATCTGCTCCGCGCATTTGTAGTCAATATCTTCAGGATTTTCGCTTGTTTTGGGAAGGCGCATACAGCCAAACCCCAAAAGTGACAATGAAATATCTTTAAAAGCCCGATGTTCCATATTTTACCTCACGATTTACTATTCGCGTAACGGGCACCTCTAAAAACCTCATTTGCGCGGTTTTGCGGCTATTTTTCCGTGATACCAGCGTACAATATTATTACATAACACGCTTAGTATGCGTGCAATATATTGTCCGTGGTCTCACGAAAAACTATCTAGCAAACTCACGAGAAAGCAGGTTTTTAGAGATCCCCTAATGTCTTTTCTATGAGCTCTTCTGTCCAGTGAGCAGTGTAAAAGTTGTGTGGAGCTCCCTTTATCTTCGTGATTTTGTGTTTTTTATGGTTGCGGTCAAACCATTCTCGGTAAAAGAGCTCAGATCCTGCCGCTTCCGGGTCTTTAGTACCAAAAACAAGGTGGATATCACCGGTGTAGTGGCGTGAGACATCGTTTAATATCTTCCGAACAGAGGTTTTACGTTTCTTCTCATTTTTGTCGCCCTCTTTGTCTTTTGCTACATTTTGAAGCGCGCTCTTTATATTTGCTTCTCGACGGATGAGTTTTGAAAAACCCTCTTTACTGAAGAGTTTTATAACAAGTTCTTTAAAGCGTTTGAAGCGATTAGTGCCTTGACCTTTTGCCTTTTCTTTATCTTCCATAAAGGGAAGGAGTGACCAACAGGTTATTTTTTCAATGTATTTAGCGCACGAAGGCATACCGGCTGCACCAAGCGCGATATTACCGCCAGAGCATAAGCCGATAAGGTGAATGTGTTTAATACCTTGTTCCGTGACCAACCACTCAATAATAGTAACTGCATTATCTATCATCATATCAATGGTTGTATCAAGGACTTTTCCTTCAGAGTCTCCACGCCCGTTAAAGTCAAAGCGCATGGTAGAGATTTCTTTTTTATTAGCGTAATCACACGCCAAAACAAACGCACGTTGCGGACTGTACCTTGTGCCTGTCCAGCCGGGGAGAAATACAACCGCTCTGTCGCTATTTCCTTTTACAAAGTCAGAGGCTAATCCTTTGATAAAAAGTCTCATCGCACCACCTCCTCAACCAAATGCTTGACTACAAAACTGTAATCAGTCGGAGGGTGTGGATACCAAAAGCTATCGGCTACAATAATCTTTGTCTTTATTTTCCTGTCTTTATTGTCTGAAAGTATCTGCATATACTCTGTGAACATAGTCGATCTGGCAGATTGTTGCGCTATAGTGATTTCGCCTTCGCCGGGAATGGTAAATGGTATATCAGTGAGGTCGTCACGTAAACTTCTGCTCGCAATTTGTCCTTCGATATCACCTTCAGCAAAGAGTACAACATCGCCGGTTATTTTATTCTGAATTTCTCGTCGTACACGCAATTGTCGCAGGAATTTCTGCCCGTTTATTACCGGGTGCCAGAGCAGATAGTGGTCAGCTTTTAGTCCTGCTGAAAGAAATGCTCCCGCTCTAAAGGGAATAATAGTGTGCCGTGTAGAATATCCGCGTAAAAAATCGTTTGTTTTTGTAAGCTCCGTATGCCAAACTTTTAAATCAGCATCAATGAGTGGCTTGCTGTTATTACCAAGCCCTGTAAGTTCCGGAAATACGGCAATAACACCACGCTCTGCGAGTGTTTTACAGAGCTCATATATAACGCGGTGGCTACAACGGTATTCCTCAAATAACGACGGGAGAACGAGCGCTGTAGGAGCTTTCGTCTGTCTGTCATTTAAGTCAATACCATCGGGAATAAAGCACAATCCATACTCATTAAATTCAATCATATGCTACTCGTTTTTAACATCCACATATATATAATCGGAAAACATGTAATCATCAAAGCTTAGCTCTACTTCTATTTTAAGCTGTCCATTATTATATTTTCCGGTATTTAAAATATACTCTTTTTCGCCATGATTAAAAATGAGCACCGTCCTCCCATCAATTTTCAAACAGGTAACTTGGTCTCTTCTGTAATCTTGGCTTACGACCCTTATATGTATACTATTAGACACCAAATCACCATAATTAGGTGCAACAATATTGACCAAATTGTAATTATTTTTTGCATCTTCCGTTATTTTGGGCTCTAATGTAAATAAAGTGAAGCTGTTTTCGCCTGTTTTATTCTTTTCAACCTTAGGAAATGTTGCTATGTTTTCTTTTTTCACTTCTTCTTTAGTTTCAACAATTCCCGGTTTGATAGTTGTTACTGCAGTTGTAGCTACTTCAGTTGTTTTTACGGTTGTATCATCAAAGTAAATAGCGACAATGTTGCTGAGAGAGCGCGACGGAGATTTTACTGTTTTGCCGTCATAGTAAAGCGCGCTTGAGGAACCGCCGTCAAGGGTGATAGCGTCTTTTGCGCCGAGCTGTTTGCAAATAGAGGCGAGACTGTTTAGACTGCATCCCTTGTTTGAAACTGTGATTAGAAGCAATTTATTATTGGCAGTTACCCCAAGGGCGCTCCTTGAAGTAGGTGAACCAAATACACTTGGGTCTTTAAATCCTTCGCTCTTGCCATTTATCTTTATTTCGCCATCCGTTAGAAGTCGCGGACCGCTACATAATACAGTTTTAAAGTTAATCCAGTTATTGTTGCCACTACGTGAAAATGGAAGTACAGATGCTTTATTTTCAAAATCAAGAGCAAAAGCTGTGCCTACAGAGCCACGGTGAAGCTGTGTGCCATTTGAGACAATATCGCCCACGGGAATATAAGTTTTTGTGCAAAAATATGTGCCGTTTATAGCTGCAAGTGGCGTTAACCGTTTTGTCATTGAGCCAAAACTTTCTATACCACGTGGAAAAGATTTTGCAGTTTCAATATTCACACTTATACTTTTGTTATTTAGATCAACCTTAACATACTTTACGGTATAGCCGTTTATATTCACGCTTTCATAAGCAACACTGTTTGTTACAGCTGTCGCAGAGGAGAGCGAAAACATAATAATCAATAGTAAAGTTAAGGCTATTTTTGGAAATTTTAATTGCATTGTTTTTATATTTTAATACCCAATATGAAAACTGTGGATGCTATATATAGAAAATTTTGTCCCTGTTTTCTTTGAGCAATTTATCATTATAACTGTCGCCGTTGTCCAAGTTCGCCGAGATATACACCGGCGGGGTGATACCGCGTTCAAGGAGGATTCTTGTCGTCTCCACCACCAAGCTATTAACAATAGCTATACCGGTAATGGTAGAAAGAGGGCCGATAGTTGATGGCAACCCATCAAGCTCAATAATAGTATCTCCGACAGGAGCAACATTGTCGATAACGATATCTGCTAAATCCGCCAATTTTTTGCCGCTCTTGTGGCGGCTGGTGACGCCCTCAGTATAGCTTAGTGCGGTGATAACTATAAGGTTGATATTGCGCTCCTTAGCTCGAAGTGCCATATCAATAACTACAGCATTTCGCCCTGATGTCGAGGTTATAATAAGTGTGTCGCCATCTTTGATGGGAGACTGGTCAAGTAAAACCTTGCCGATATCTTCCAGTCGTTCAAACTGTGAAGTTTGGGTCATTGGGCGCACGCTTAAATTCATACCATGCGGATAAATCGGGTTTACGAGCATTAGTCCGCCTGTTCTGTAAACCATCTCTTCGGTCATAATAAAGGAATGGCTTGCGCCAAAAGAAAATATACACCGTCCGCCTTCTATTGTGTCTGCTATCAGCTTTGCGGCGTTTAATATATTTTCGTTCTGTTCATCCTTTAATCGTTCAAGGTATTTTATCGATTTTTCAATGTATTCCATCAATATCCTCTCTTGTTATACTCTTTAACTGCCTCATTGTAAAAGTCTTGACCGCCGGGTCTGTTTATACTCATAAAGACTGTAGCGGGTTTTCCTGCCTCGTGCATTTTAACCAATGTTCGTTCAAAAATAGCCCAACCGGAGATTATTGCCGAAGCGCCCGATACCGGAAGAAGGTCGAAATCATATCCCGGAACGCTTACTGCAGCATCACCAAATGGAGCGCCGTTATCTACTACAACATCAGCTACATCGCAGAGTTTTTTGCCGCTTGGGTGCCCACTCTTTACTTCCGCGGTATATTTTAGTGAGGTAAAAGCAATCACCTTAACGCCCATTTTTTTGGCTTGCATAGCGAGCTCAATAGGGTGCGCGTTCTTGCCGGATACCGAACCGATTAAAAGAACATCACCGGAGCGCATTTCAGAATCTTTAAGCAAAAATTCTATTTCTGCAGAGAGCTTATCAAAATCCTCTTTGCGCGGTCTGCCCTTGTAAACATCTGGAACATTTGACTCTATTTTAACAGAAGCCGCGAAATATTGTACAGCCGCAAGCCCTCCGGCGCGGTTTAGGAAATCTTCATGGTTCCCGTGACCTATTGAGGAGGTGAAAAGCACTCCGCCATTTAGAAGTGAGCTTGAAATAGTCTCAGCAGCGCGTTCAATATTGTCCTCTTCGATAGTTTCTAAGTGCGTGATAATCTCGCGCATTTTATCAAAATACTGTATTTTAGCCATAATATCTAAATCCTTTTTTACTGTAGTATTCGCGCCTCTGCTCTTCTGTAGCTGACGCGGTAAAGTTTATATCTTGCCCGTTCTTTAGTACCTCTTCTCGAAGGTAACTTTTATATTCTTCGGGGTATTTGTCTTTAAATGCAATCAAAGCATGTCCTACCGCTGGAGAAATAACTGTTCGCATAGGGATAAAGTTTGGCGCAAATTCCTTAACGCGCGCGGTGAAATTATTCCAATACACATTAGACTTTGCGAGCAAACTTCCCATAGTTATGAGCGGCAACTCCATATCGCCGCACCCTAACCTGTCAATAACGAGCGAGAGTGTTTCGCTGAGTTGGTTTGAGGCATCAATCATAATATCTTGAGCTATTCTGTCCCCTTTTTCTGCTTCTATCGCGACTACTTTTGCCAGTCCCGCTGTTTGCGCTCTGTCGTGCGGGCGTAGCGAGTACTGCACGAGTTCCTCATAATGGTTCATCTCAGTTGGCGCAGGAGTTTTAAACCCAAGCGCTTTAGGTATCTCTTCTTTTAGTGTGGTATAATATTTTTCGTGCCAAACGCTCTTTAAGAGTGCTACTAAAGCTTTTTTTCCTATATAGCAGCCGCCACCTAAATCCCCTAAATCAGGACCTGCACCATCCATAAACATCGCTCTTTCGTCGGGAAGGCGACACATGACCGACGCGCCGGTGCCGGCAAGCGCAAATGCTGCGTGTGTTACTCCGGCTATTTCAAAGATCGGACTGTATTCAGTCGTGTATGTGGTTGTAAGACAACCGAAGTTTATGCCCTTTAGTGCGTTAAGCGGAAATGAGCCCATGTGGCATGATACAGTTAGATCTATCACCTCATTATCATCAAACTCGGCGGTCATCAGTGCTGTTTCTATTGCCCTATGTATAGCTCTGCCATCTCTTCCGCCACCTAAACGGAATGGATGTATGCTTGCCTCTTGGGCGAGGTTTTCTCCGCTGTCAATTCTACCTGAAGATATGAATTTTCCGTCAGCACGAAATATTACGACCTCTGTTTTGCTGCCACCTATATCAATACCTATTATGTAATGCATCTTTTTACCTTTATTTTTTTACCTTTTTATTATATACTATTTTTCCTCTAACGTAAAGAGAAAATAGTGCGTTTTTCCTAAAATATCTTATTTTATAGCATTTTTTTTGCCTTCTATATTGACAAACTCTGCTTTTATAGGGTATAATAGAAATATATTACAGATTTCATATATAAAGATATGAAAAAAACTGTACAATAAACTAAGGAGGAAAAGATGAAAAATCTAAAACAAATGGGGGGGGGGGTTCACCCTTATTGAACTTTT
>JGI994J12354_10000949_pt1 | contig 29402 bp, 24 predicted proteins | sample IntmicLarv3ML3BL_FD_12354 | JGI IMG/M metagenome (IMG submission 12354) | reverse complement strand
ATGATCGATATTTTCAAATTGTAAAATGCTTTCGTGATGAAGATTTGCGTGCGGATAGACAGCCAGAGTTTACGCAAATAGACTTAGAGATGTCCTTTGTAGATGTGGACGATGTCATTGAGGTCAACGAAAGATTGCTTGCCAAAATTTTCAAAAATGTCTTAGATATAGAAGTGGCATTGCCAATTCAAAGAATGACATGGGAAGAAGCGATGAATCGTTTTGGTTCAGATAAACCAGATGTTCGCTTTGGTATGGAATTGCAAAATGTGACTGACCTTGTGGAAAACTGTGGCTTTGGTGTCTTCACAGGGGCAATAGAAAATGGTGGAAGTGTTCGTGGTATTAATGCAAAAGGACAAGGCGAGATGCCGCGTAAGAAGATTGATAAGCTAGTAGATTTTGCAAAGGATTTTGGCGCAAAGGGCTTAGCTTATATTGCTATTAATACAGCAGGAGAGGTGAAATCTTCCTTTGCAAAGTTTCTAAGTGAAGAAGAGATGCAAGCACTNNTTACNGCTATGAACGGTGAAGCAGGNGATTTNCTTTTATTTGCAGCNGATAATAATAAAGTTGTATGGGATGTTTTGGGAAATCTAAGATTAGAACTTGCAAGACAAATGGAAATCTTGGATAAGTCAGACTATAAATTTGTATGGGTTACGGAATTTCCATTGTTAGAATGGAATGAGGAGCATAAGAGATATACGGCGATGCACCATCCATTTACCATGCCAATGGAAGAAGATTTGCATTTGCTTGATAGTGAACCTGGGAAAGTACGTGCGAAAGCATATGATATTGTACTAAACGGAACCGAACTGGGTGGTGGAAGTGTTAGAATCTTTAATCCAGATATTCAGAGCAAAATGTTTGAAATGCTCGGTTTTACGAAAGAACAAGCGCAGGAGCAGTTTGGATTCTTATTGCAGGCTTTTGAATATGGGGTGCCACCTCATGCCGGACTTGCATATGGATTAGACCGTTTAATTATGCTTATGGCGAAAGAAGATAGTATTCGTGATGTGATTGCATTTCCAAAGATTAAGGACGCAAGCGATTTGATGAGCGCTGCGCCAGGGAATGTTGATGTGAAGCAATTAGATGAATTGGGGATTGCGATTGTAGAGAAAGATGAAAAAGAGTAAGTTGTGTTAAAATATTTTTAGGCAAATGAAGTTATTATTTATATGTAAGCACGGCGAACCCTCAGAGCGTCTACTCTGAGGGTTTGATTATGTAGAGATATGGAAATGCTGGTATTTTAATAAGAGTTAAAAGCACGTAAAAAAGACGCTGATTGCACGTGGAAATGTTGACAATATGACTGGTGTGGTGTATTCTTATTGTAAATATGGAGGTGTATCAATATGAAAGCGAAAACAAATTTGACAATTAAATTGGATAAGGATGTACGAGATGAGTTTAGTTCTTTGTGTAATGAAATTGGTATTTCCATGGCAGCGGCACTCAATGCACTTGTAAAGCAAACAATAAGACAGCAGAGTATGAGTTTTGCAATAAGAGATGAAAATGGGTTTACTGTTGAAGAAGCACAAGAATTGAAACGTAGAATCAAGGGATTGGAAGAAGGAAAGATAGAGTCACATGGCTTGATAGAGGTGAATTAATGCACTCACTGAGTTGGTCTCCTGATGCATGGAATGAGTATGTAAACATGCAAAGGAAGGAACTTAAGTTATTAAAGAAAATAAATACGATTATAAAGGATATTCAAAGAAATGGCTACCATGCCACAATAGGCAAACCAGAGATGCTAAAGCATGATTTTTCTGGCTATGCAAGTGTACGTATAGACAAAAAACATCGTTTAATTTTTACGATTGAAGAGGAAACGATTGTTATTGTCCGTTGCGGTGGGCATTATAATGATTAAAGTGTACACAAATAATTATTATGATATTTCGATTCATAAGTCACTTCCTCGCAAAACCAATCAGGTGCCACAAAAGCATTTGCATGGTCAAGGTCAGGAAATTCTACTTCGGCTAACATAAGAGGTGATAGTTTCCCCTCAAAAACATCCAATTCAATGCATAAAGAATTCGTAAAAGGAATAAGATAGCGGCACTTTTTGATAAGAGTGCCGTCAATTTTTGTCTTGAGGTGCTGGTAAGATTCTTTCGTTAAAGGAAGATTGTGCTCTTCACGCACCAAGAATCCTTTTGATTTATAAGTTAAGACATATTCTTCATTCTCTTTGCGAATACGAATAACGGGTTCTGTGGATAGGTAACCTTGTTCCATATGAATCACCGAATATTGTTCGAGATTTTGCGGAAGTTGTTCTATTAAAAATTTACGTTCGATTTCCATGATAAGCACTCCTTTATTTGAAAAAATTCATACGCTAATTATACGCATTTATTTGCAATTTAGCTATAGATTTGTTAAATTTATGAAATAAGCGTGGAAGTATGCAAACAAAATGGAAGAGGTGAAAAGGAGAAAGCATGAAAAACGTATATATTTTTTTGGCAGACGGTTTTGAGGAAGTTGAAGGCTTGACGGTAGTGGACTTATTGCGTCGAGCAGATATAGAAGTGTGTACAGTATCTGTTACGGGGAAGCGATTGATTCATGGTGCACATGCGATTGATATAATGGCGGATAAGTTATTTGAAGAGTGTGATTATGCAGATGCGGATATGTTCATTTTGCCAGGGGGTACACAAGGTACATTGCAGTTAAAAGAGTATCTACCATTAGAGGAATTGTTAAAGGTTGCGTATCAAGCGAAGAAATACATTGCAGCCGTTTGTGCAGCGCCTAGAATCTTAGGGCATCTTGGCATGTTAGAAGGGAGAAGTGCAACTTCGTATCCAGGCGTGACGGGGGAACTGCTAGGAGCGAATGTAAGTGAGGAAGAAGTGGTGGTGGATGAACACATTATTACAAGCCGTGGACTTGGTACATCGATAGCATTTGCGCTCAAATTAATCGCGGTGTTACAAGACGAACAGTCAAGTAAAAAGATAGGTGATTCCATTTTATATAAATTGTAGTAATTTGTCATAAGTTGTGTTACAATTCTAAGGCAGTGTATTTAAAAAGAGGCATATATTTTGATATAATAGGAAATGAAAAGCTATTGTACTGTGTCAAAAACATAAATTGCAGGAGGAAATGAAAATGAGTTTACAAGTAGAGAAATTAGAAAATAATATGGCGAAACTTACGGTTGAAGTTTCAGCAGAAGAATTGGAAAAGGCGTTAGATGGCGCTTATACGAAGCAAAAAGGTCAAATAAATGTAGCAGGCTTTCGCAAAGGGAAAGTGCCAAGAGCGATGGTAGAGAAGATGTATGGGCCAGAGATATTCTATGATGATGCGGCGAATGCATTGATTCCAACAGCATATAGCAACGCATATGATGAGAGTAAGTTAGAGATTGTATCTCAACCTAAGATAGATGTAGTACAAATTGAAAAAGGCAAGCCATTTATCTTTACAGCAGAAGTAGCACTTAAGCCAGAGGTAACACTTGGAGAATACAAAGGTCTTGAGAGCAAGAAGACAGCGGTTAGAATCTTGAAAAAAGATATTGATGCGAAGTTAGAAGAAGAAAGAGAAAAGAACGCAAGAACAGTGAGCGTAGAAGATAGAGCAGTACAAAACCAAGATGAAATCATTTTGGATTTTGAAGGTTTCGTAGATGATGTTCCATTTGAAGGTGGCAAGGCCATGAACCATACATTGGTAATCGGTTCAGGTTCTTTCATCCCAGGCTTTGAAGAACAATTAGTTGGCGTGGAATTAGAAAAGCCAGTAGATGTAAAAGTAACCTTCCCAGAAGAATATCAAGCACCAGAATTAGCAGGAAAAGACGCAGTATTTAAGTGTCTAGTACATGAAATTAAAGCGAAAGAATTGCCAGAATTGGATGATGAATTTGCAGCAGAAGTTTCTGAGTTTGATACCTTAGAAGAATATAAGGAAGATATTAAAGCAAAATTAAAAGAACAAAGGACACAAGAAGCAAAACGCGAGAGAGAAGACCAATTGGTGGAGCTAGCAATCGCGAATGCATCTATGGATATTCCAGAGATGATGATTGGTACGCAAGTAAGTCAGATGCAAGAGGACTTTGCGCAAAGAATCTCAGGACAAGGGTTAACACTTGAGCAATACTTCCAGTTCACAGGTCTAACAATGGAGAAGATGTTAGAAGAATTAAGACCACAAGCGCTAAAGAGAATTCAGACACGCCTTGTATTAGAAGCAATTGCAAAGAAAGAAGCAATTGAAGTAGGTGAGGATAAGATAGAAGCTGAGTTAGTAAAGATGGCAGAAGCATATAAGATGGAAGTAGATAAGTTAAAAGAATTCATGGGCGACAATGAAAAAGAGCAGATGAAACAAGATATGGCAGTACAAGAAGCGGTAACGTTCCTTGTAGATAATTCAGTAGCAAAATAGTATACGTTTTCACAAGGAGGAACTATCAATGAGTAATTTGGTACCTTATGTAATAGAACAAACGAGTCGTGGAGAACGTTCGTATGATATTTATTCGCGTCTCTTAAAGGACAGAATCATTTTTCTTGACGGACCAGTAAATGATATGGCGGCAAGTGTGATTGTGGCGCAATTGTTATTCTTAGAAGCAGAAGATCCAGACAAAGATGTGCAATTGTATATCAACAGCCCGGGTGGTTCCGTAACAGCAGGTTTGGCAATTTATGATACCATGCAATATATTAAGTGCGATGTTTCGACGAATTGTATTGGTATGGCGGCAAGTATGGGAGCCTTCTTGTTGACTGGTGGTACAAAAGGAAAGCGCTTTGCGCTACCTAATGCAGAGATTATGATTCACCAACCTTCTGGTGGTGCGCAGGGGCAAGCGACAGAGATTCAAATTGCAGCAGAACATATTTTGAAAACGCGTCAAAAGTTAAATGAAATTATGGCGGAGAATACAGGACAGCCATTCGAAGTCATTGCGGCTGATACAGAAAGAGATAACTTCATGTCAGCACCAGATGCAAAAGCGTATGGTTTGATTGACGAAGTCATTGCGAGTCGTAAATAATCTGTCGCGATGCAAGAAGGAGAAGAAATGGCAGGAAAAAGTGAAGAGGTTGTACGTTGTTCATTTTGCAACAAGACACAAGCACAAGTTAGAAAATTAATAGCGGGACCAGGTGGTGCATTTATTTGTGATGAATGCATCGAGGTATGCCAGGAGATATTAGAAGAAGAGCTAGATTATGATAATCGGTCAAATGACGAGATCGAAGAAATTAACCTATTAAAGCCAAAAGAAATTAAGAGTTTTCTTGATGATTATGTGATTGGACAAGACTTGGCCAAAAAGGTCCTCTCTGTCGCTGTCTATAATCATTATAAGAGAATCATGGTAGGCAGAGATTTAGGTGTAGAACTTCAAAAAAGTAATATTTTGATGCTAGGGCCTACTGGTTGCGGGAAGACATTATTAGCACAATCCTTAGCAAAGGTTTTGAATGTTCCTTTTGCTATAGCAGATGCAACAGCTCTTACAGAAGCTGGATATGTAGGTGAAGATGTGGAGAACATTTTGCTTAAGATTATTCAAGCAGCCGATGGAGATGTTGAGCGTGCAGAATATGGTATTATCTACATTGACGAAATCGATAAGATTACAAGGAAATCAGAGAATCCATCGATTACCAGAGATGTTTCAGGTGAGGGAGTGCAGCAAGCGTTACTTAAGATTATTGAAGGGACGGTAGCTTCTGTTCCACCACAAGGTGGCAGAAAGCATCCGCATCAAGAGTTGATTCAGATTGACACTACGAATATACTATTTATTTGTGGGGGAGCGTTTGAAGGCTTAGACAAGATCATAGAAACACGAGTGGATAAGAAATCTATGGGATTTGGCGCAGATATTGTGACAACGCAAGAGAAGAATACAGATGAAATTTTGCGTCAAGCATTGCCACATGATTTAGTGAAGTTTGGTCTTATTCCAGAATTGGTAGGTCGTGTGCCAGTCACAGTTGCACTGGATATGTTGGATAAAAAGGCATTGGTTCAAATATTGACAGAACCAAAGAGTGCCATTGCCAAACAATATAAGAAATTGTTAGAGCTTGATGGTGTAGAACTGACATTTGATCAAGAGGCATTAGAAGCGATTGCAGATCTTTCTTTAGAGAGAAAAACAGGCGCTAGGGGTTTGCGTGCCATTATGGAGAAGATAATGTTAGATGTAATGTACAATGTACCCTCGAATGAGGCGATTAAGTATTGTCGCATTACGAAAGAAGTAATCGAAGGAACGAGGGAGCCGGAATTAAGTGAGGGCTCAAAGGAAACGGAAAGTGCGTAAAGATGACGGGTATGAGGCAAAGGGCGCATACCCGTTTTTATATACTAGGAGAGTTGCTTTCCTAGTATATAAAAACCCTCCGGGGGAACACACTGCGGCGTACAATGTAGATGTTGCAAATTGCGACCGAAACTCTATTGTATTATATAATCTTTAGGTTAGGAGAAATGACATGGTCATAAAAGAGATAAACTTAGAAACTGTTTGTGGAATTACAAGCACATTACCAGAGAATACAAAGCCAGAAATTGCATTTGCGGGGAAATCAAACGTAGGGAAATCCTCTTTGATTAATGCATTGATGAATCGCAAGTCTTATGCTCGTATTTCAGCAACACCGGGGAAAACACAGACGATTAATTTCTATAATATCAATGAAGAGCTGTACTTGGTGGATTTGCCAGGATATGGATATGCAAGGGTTTCGGTGAAGGCGAAGGAACAATGGGGCAAATTAATTGAGCGCTATTTGCATAATTCGACACAGTTAAAGGTCATCTTCTTGTTGATCGATATTCGCCATAAGCCGGGAGAGCATGATAAACAGATGTATCGCTGGGTAGTGGAGCAAGGGTATGAACCTGTGGTGATTGCGACAAAGTTAGACAAGATTAAGAGAAGCCAAGTGGATAAACATCTTAAAATGTTAAAGCAAGAGTTGGGAGTCTCTAGTTCAGGGAAGATTATTCCATTTTCATCTATGACGAAACAAGGGAAAGAAGAGATATGGGCATTAGCAGAGCAAGCGATGCAAAATAGTGAAGGGGAAGAATGATGATGGGAGAACAACGAAAGGATAATAGGCCATATTGGAAAGTAATCGTAAGTTTGGCATTTAGTTTGGTGGGGACTGTTGCAATTATATGGTTGGGCGTACAAGGTGTGGTCTACTTTATGCCGTTTGTAATTGGATGGTTTATTTCTTTTATTGCGAGTCCGTTCGTTTCTTGGCTAGAAAGACGATTGAAGATGAAGAAAAATCTTGGGTCGGCAATTATCATCGTCATTGTACTAGTGGTGATTATATGGCTTATGTATCTCGTTGGCGGACTGCTGATTCGTGAGCTTCGTGTGTTTATCTCTCATGTGCCGGAGTTGTACAAAGATTTAGAGCAAGACCTGCGTTTGGCAGGTGGCAGAATGAGTGGTGCGTTTGATATGCTTCCTACGAGCATACAAAAGGGGTGGACGGCATTTGTCAATGATTTAGACAGCAAAGCAGGTGTCTTGCTAGCAGATTTGAGTCAGCCCACGGTAATAGCGGCGGGCAATATTGCAAGAAGTATTCCGTCTTTGTTAGTGGCAACGATTGTTACGCTGGTTTCTGCGTATTTCTTTATTGCGCAACGTGATGAAATTATCGTCTGGTCGAAGACGGTGGCGCCAGGGCCAGTGCAAAGAAGAATGACGCTTGTAATTGACAATTTGAAACGTGCGGTTGGTGGTTATATTCAGGCGCAATGCAAAATTATGCTCATTGTTGGCATCTTATTAGCAATTGGTTTTTGGATACTTCAATTAAGATATGCAATTGTTTTGGCTATTTTGATTGGTTTCTTGGATTTTCTACCATTTTTTGGAACAGGCACTGTGTTGGTGCCTTGGGCGGTATATGAAATCATGATAGGTGAATACCAAAGAGCAATTGGTTTGGTGCTGATCTATGTTATTACACAGCTAGCACGTCATTTGTTGCAACCGAAACTCTTGGGGGATAGCATGGGAATGAAACCGCTTCCTACTTTAATCTTGATTTTTGCAGGGTATCGCTTTGGAGGTTTCATCGGGTTGATTCTTGCGCTCCCCTTAGGTGTGATTGTTATGAATCTTCACAAGGCGGGAGCATTTGACTATATTTTGGATGATGTTAAAGTGCTAATATCGGGAATACTAAGTCTGCGAAATCGAAATGAAACTGATGTAAATAATCATAAAATAGATAAAAATAGCGATGGAACAGATACAAATAGCAATACATTAGAGAAGTAATAATGCGCAAGAAAACAAAGCGTAGCAATGGAATAAGGTTAGCTTATCAACACTTATTATAGAAAACCATAGGTGATAATCTTGATTTTCATGCGAAAACCTCGTACACTTTATATATGTTTATTGAACCTATGAAGATTCGATAATATGTAGAGAATCGAGAGGCAAAAGAGGAGACAAAAATGAAAAAGAGAATAGTAAGTGTGCTAGTAAGCGTGGTTGTGGTAATGAGTTTGTTGGCAGGGTGTAATGCAAAGCCAGCGGCAGAGACAGGAAGTTCGGATACGACAGAAGTAGCAGGCGAGGTAGAGAGAGACGGGCTGACAGTAGAAGATATTAAAATTGGCTTTGTACATATTTCTGACCCAAGTGATATGGGGTATACCTATAACCATGATTTAGGAACAAAGGAAATGCAAGAAACACTTGGAATAACAGATGACCAGATTATCAACAAATTCAATGTTTCAGAAGATGCATCATGTGATACTGCATTGAGAGAGTTAGTAGAAGCAGGATGTAATATTATTTTTGCAACAAGTTTTGGTTTTGAAGATTATGTATTGCAAGTAGCAGAAGAATATCCAGAGGTAATATTCGCTCATGCAACTGGTTATAAGGCGGCAGGTTCAGGACTTCAAAATATGCATAACTATTTTGCATCTATCTATGAAGCACGTTACTTAGCAGGAATTGCAGCAGGACTTAAGACAGAGAGTAACCAATTAGGTTATGTAGCGGCATTTCCATTTGCAGAAGTAATTAGTGGATATAGTGCATTTTACTTAGGAGCAAAGAGTGTGAATCCAGATGTTACAATGGAAATTATGTATACAAACTCTTGGCATGACCCAACCGTAGAATCTCAAGTAGCAAAAGCTTTAATTGAACGTGGAGCAGATGTGATTAGTCAGCATTCTGATTCAACAGCACCAGCTACGGTAGCAGAAGAACAAGGCGTATGGCAAGTTGGATATAACAATGATATGATTGAAGCAGCACCAGGAGCATCCTTGGTTTCTGCTCGTATTGACTGGGGAATTTATTTGACAGAAGCAGTTCAAGCGGCAATTAACGGCGACGCGATACCAGTAGATTGGTGCGAAGGTCTTGCAGAAGGCGCAGTATATCTATCACCATTAAATGAAGAGATTATAGCCGAAGGCACAAGAGAAGCNATTGAAAGAGCAGCAGGTTTCCTTCACAATGATGAACTAAAGGTATTTGCGGGTCCATTAACGGGTACGAGTCCAGATGGAGAAGTTATTGAAATAGCAGCAGGAGAGCATTTTCCAGAGCAAGAAGAGGCATCTGCACCATCTTGGAACTATGTATTAGACGGTTGTACAGTGGTAGAGTAGTCATAAGTTTACCACGCGTGTAGAATAACTATAAAGAGTCGTTGCATAAACGGCTCTTTGTTATTTCGGGAATGAAAGAGAGAAGGAGGAATATCTTTTGGGAAAGTATTCAGATTATGCGATTAAAATGAACCATATTACCAAGACGTTTGGTAAGGTAGTCGCGAATAAAGATGTCAATCTGGAATTAAAGAAAGGTGAAATTTTAGCACTATTAGGTGAAAATGGAAGCGGGAAGACGACACTTATGAATATGTTGTCTGGCATTTATTTTCCTGATCAGGGCGAAATTTATATTCATGGGGAAGAGGTTAGTATACGTTCTCCTAGAGATGCGTTTGATGTGGGGATTGGAATGATTCATCAGCATTTTAAATTAGTGGATGTATTGACGGCGGCTGAAAATGTCGTTTTAGGTTTACAGGGAAAAGCGGTTTTAAATCGCAAGGAAATCAATCAAAAGGTACAGAGTTTAGCAGAACAATATGGGTTTGAAATTGACGCGACACAGAAAATATATAATATGGCAGTCTCCGAAAAGCAAACGGTGGAAATCTTAAAGGTTTTGTATCGTGGTGCGGAGATATTAATATTAGATGAGCCAACTGCTGTGCTTACACCTCAAGAAACGGAAAAACTATTTGCGGTTTTGGAAAATATGAAAAAAGCAGGAAAGTCAATTATCATTATTACGCATAAATTAGGCGAAGTGCTTGCGATTTCTGATAGGGTGGCAATCTTGCGAAAAGGCGAGTATATTGGAGTGGTTGAGACAAAGGATACGACAAGGGAAGAGCTTACAGAGATGATGGTTGGCAGACCGATTAGCTTAGAAATAGAGCGTCCACTGATGAAACGCGGTGAGGAACGCATTCAAGTAATTGATCTTACGTGTAAGAATGCAGAGGGAATCAAGGCGCTTGATGCGGTTTCATTTTCTGCATATAGCGGTGAGATTCTAGGTGTGGCCGGCATTGCTGGAAGTGGGCAAAAGGAATTGTGTGAAGCAATCGCTGGGTTATATCCTGCGATTGGTGGCGCTGTCTTGTATCGCGATAAGAATAATAAAGAAAATGTAAAAGAACAATTGCTAGGACTAAAGCCAGATGAAATAGCGAAGAAAGGTGTTTCTATGGCATTTGTTCCAGAGGATCGCTTGGGCATGGGATTAATTGCAAGTATGGATATGACAGATAATGTCATGCTAAGAAGTTACAAGGAGCGAAAGGGGCCATTTGTGGACCGTGTGGCACCAAGAGCGTTGGCGAGTAAGATGGTAGAAGAGTTGGAGATTGTGACACCAGATGTGGACACTCCGGTGGGAAGACTCTCTGGTGGAAATGTGCAGAAGGTTTTGTTAGGTCGCGAAATTGCGAGTGCGCCGAGTGTGCTCATTGTTGCGTATCCGGTTCGAGGGCTTGATATTAATTCTTCTTATAGAATCTATGACTTACTCAACGAACAAAAGCAAAAGGGTGTTGCGGTTATCTTTATAGGTGAAGATTTAGATGTGTTAATGGAAGTCTCAGACCGTCTTATGGTTCTGTGCGGGGGAAAAGTCAGTGGAATTGTAGACCCGCAGAAAGTAACGAAAGAAGAGGTTGGACTTATGATGATTCATGTGGAAGAGGAGGTAGAGCATGCATAACAAAGAGCATAAAGAGCCAATTCTGCGCATGGTGAGACGAGATGCTGTGACGTCTGCTTCTGCATGGAAGGTTCGAGGGATTGCATTTTTACTTTCCTTGTTAGTGGGCGGGTTGTTATTATTGCTTATGAAGCACAATCCCTTGCAAGTATATAAATCGATGATTATTGGAGCTTGGGGAACCAAGACCGTTACTTATGAAACGATAAAAATAGCGGTGCCATTATTGATTACGGCAATCGGAATTTCGTTTGCATTTAAGATGAAATTTTGGAATATTGGTGCAGAAGGACAAATTTTAGTTGGGGCGGTTGCAGCGGGGGCTTTTGGCTTCTTTACCGCACATATTTTCCCCAAAACACCTTTGGTCATTCTCATGATACTAGCAGGAATGTGTGCAGGCGGATTGTACGGACTCTTGCCAGCTATCTGTAAATCGAAGTGGGGAACGAACGAGACTTTATTTACCTTGATGTTAAATTATATTGCATTGGCTTTGGTAAAATACTTGATGAACGGACCGTGGAAAGCAGCGGGAAGCAGTTTTCCGAAAATGGAAATGTTGGTGCCAGGAGCAAGGCTTACAAAAGTTTTTGGCGTACATTGGGGATGGATTCTAGCGCTTATTTTGGTTGTATTTGCATATATATACTTTCACAAGACGAAACAAGGATATGAAATTGCGGTGGTAGGAGAAAGTAATGAAACAGCACGTTATGCAGGTATTAGTGTGAGTAAAGTCTTTATCCGAACGATGTTTTTATCAGGCGCGCTTTGTGGGTTGGTAGGTATGTTGCAATTTGCGGGTGCGGATTATACGATTACAGAAGGGACCGCAGGCGGCATTGGCTTTACAGCAATTACAGTAGCATGGTTAGCGAAAATGAATCCTTATGGTATGTTGGTCGTATCTTTGTTTATTGCAATGTTAGAGCGTGGTGCAAATACGATTCAGACGCATTTTAAGATTCCGGCCTCGGCAGCAGAGTTGTTAATTGGAATTATTTTGTTCTTTATGCTTGGATGTGAATTCTTCATTACTTACCGATTGATAAGACGGGGAAAAGAGGTTAAGAATGTTTAATACAATGAGTAGTTTGTTTGTAGCGGCAGTATTGGCAGGAACGCCACTTTTGTTGGGCGCATTAGGCGAGATTCTAACCGAGAAGTCGGGAAATATGAACCTGGGTGTAGAAGGCATGATGTTTATGGGGGCAATTACAGGTCTGGCAGGCTCTTATTATTATGAGCGGGCAGTGGGAACGCCAAACGGAATTGTTTCGGCATTGATAGCACTTGTTGTATCTTTTCTAGCTGGAACAATCGGAGCAGCGATTTACGCTTTCTTAACGGTCACCTTACGTGCGAATCAAAATGTGACAGGACTTACCTTGACTATTTTTGGAACAGGGTTTGGCAATTTTCTCGGTGAATATCTTGGGCAACAATCAGGTGGATATGTTGCAGTAGGCGCGGAGACGAAGGCGGTTTTTGCACCTGTTAGTATTCCGATATTGTCTGATATTCCGGTAATTGGAAAGCTATTATTTAGTTACAATTGGATGGTGTATTTTGCGATATTGCTTGCAATTGCACTTACCTGGGTGTTTAAGAAGTCGAGAATAGGACTGAATCTACGCGCGATTGGGGAAGATCCGGCAACAGCAGATGCCGCAGGAATTAATATTACAAAATATAAATACATAGCGATTTTAGTTGGTGGCGGAATATGTGGCATCGGCGGTATGTATATGAGCATGGTAACGACAATGGGCGTATGGGTTCATGGATGTGTAAGCGGATATGGTTGGCTTGCAGTGGCGCTTGTTATCTTTGCAATGTGGAGCCCGGCAAGAGCAATATTGGTGGCACTGGCGTTTGGTGGACTAATGGTTATGCGTATGTATGTAAATATTCCAGGATTGCCGGCGCAGATTTATGATATGCTTCCTTATGTAGCGACTATTTTGGTTTTGGTGATTACGAGTATGAGACAAAGTAAGGAACATGCACAGCCGAAGGGGTGTGGGGTGAATTATTTTAGGGAAGAGAGATAAGCAAGAAAAATATAAGAATCATTCCTCAAGGTACAATGGGGCGCGGATGCGTCTCTATTGTACCTTGTTTTATTATATGCTAGGAAATTACGTCCTAACGAAACTTTATTGTGGCATAACGAAAAGTTATTCTGGTTTGAAAAAATCTGGATAACGAAGTTTTAATATGTCTTTTTCGACAAGCATTAAGCGTAAATGTTCTTCGATACAGTGCTTGGTATTATCAAGAGAACGTGAGAGTAGAGAGTCTAAAATAGATTGATGCTGCTCAATAATAATTTTCCAATCTAAAGAGTCCGTTAAAGCGATACGTGCTAAACGGAAGCGTTTTAAATGAAAAGTGATATGATCAATCATTTGCCAAGTATGGGCGCGATTACACATGGTGAAAATTTCTTGATGAAAGGCCTCGTCTAAATCGAAGAAACGCTTGTGGTTTGGCTCCTCGGAGTCCATACAAAGTTTTTGCATCATAATATTTGATTTTAAATTAAAAATGGAATCCTCATTCAAACAATCACATGCTTGCGAGATGATAGCGCTTTCCACTAATTCACGAACAAAGCGAGCCTCGGCAGCATGAGTTAAGTCTATTTTAGAAACAAAAGTACCACTTTGTGGAAAAATATCCAATAATTCTTCATCGCGCAATTTCATGAAAGCCTCTCGGACAGGAGTTCTGCTAACGCCTAATTCTTCAGAAATTTTTTGCTCGGATAGTTTCATGCCTGGCTGCAAATCTAGCGTTAAAATACGTTGTTTTAATGCCTGATACGCATATTCACGGGCAGTGGTATTTTCAAGTGTATAGGTTTCCATTATCAAATCTCCTCATTAATCACATAATTTGTATATCAATAACATTTTATAGTAGAAAACATTAAAAAGCAATATACAGGTAGAAATGTTTCGTGTATTATGATGCGAAAACCTTCACTACATTGTGAAAAGTAGACAAAAACCAAAGACGAAAACTTGCAAAAATGACGAAAATGTAAGTTGGTATTGAAATGAAGGAATCACTATAGTAGAATATTAATATGGTAGTTTGAAAAACACATATGAAAGGGGTATGGCTAAAATATGAAGACAAGAGATAAGTGTTGGATGTATAAAGAGATAGATTGTTCTGTATGGAATACATTCCATATTGCAAATGTGGATGAATTAACAGAAACAATTATTCGTGAAATGAAAGAACTGTTTCCAAAATGTCAAAAGACAGAACAAGAAAATGCTCGATTGATATATAAATTAGTGCAAGAAGAGGGACTGGGAGAAGAAGGCTTTGTACTTTCTAAGGAAGATGCACAAATTATTGTTTCGGCTAATACAACGAAAGGGTTATTGTACGGATTCTTTCACTTGTATCAAAAACTTCTTATAAATAAAGGCGAGTTAGAAAATGTTCGCTCGGTTCCAGACCAGGCTTTTCGAATGCTCAACCACTGGGATAATTTTGATGGTTCGGTAGAACGAGGTTATGCAGGAGAGTCTATTTTTTATAAAGACAATCAATTCCGTCATAATTATGACACCATTCGTGAATATGCACGTCTCTTAGCTTCGGTAGGGATGAACGCATTAACGATTAACAATGTAAATGTCCATAAAAAAGAGACATTTTTTATTACAGAGACATATTTAGATGAAATAAAGGCAATTGCTGAAATTTTTCATCAATATGGAATTACAGTTTATTTAAGCATTAATTTTGCAGCACCTGTTTCTGTTGGTGGTTTGGCTGATGCAGACCCAGTGAATCCATCTGTTGCGAAATTTTGGCAAGAGGTGGCAACTAGGATATACAAGGCGATTCCTTACTTTGGCGGTTTTGTTGTGAAAGCAGATTCGGAAGGAGAACCAGGACCATTTACATATGGTCGTGACCATGATGATGGTGCGAATGTGTTAGCACGTGCATTGCGTCCANATGGTGGACATGTGATTTGGAGATGTTTTGTATACAACTGCTTACAAGATTGGCGTGATCGCTCGATTGACCGTGCAAAGGCAGCTTATGATAATTTTCTTAAACTTGACGGGAAATTTGATGATAATGTAATTTTACAGATTAAAAATGGACCGATTGATTTCCAAGTAAGAGAACCTATTTCACCATTGTTTGGGGGCTTAAAGAAAACAAATCAAATTTTAGAATTTCAAATAGCGCAAGAATATACAGGACAACAAAAGCATATTTGTTATTTACTGCCAATGTGGAAAGAAGTAATGGATTTTGATACCCAATATGAAGTAGAGAAACCATTGATAAAAGATATTATTCGTGAACAAAGTCCAGACATCAAAAAGACAGGGATTGCAGCAGTAGTCAATGTTGGTATGGATCATAATTGGACAGGACATAAACTGGCACAGGCGAATCTGTTTGGATATGGCAGAATGGTTTGGAACAATCAGCTTACATCAGAAGAAATTGCAGAGGAATGGCTGACATTAAGTTTTGATTTAGAAGCGCAACACCATAGTGCACTAGCAGAGGTGTTATTAACTTCTCGTCAAACATATGAAGATTATACATCGCCATTAGGTATAGGGTTCATGGTACGTCCGAATCATCATTATGGACCAGATGTGGATGGGTATGAATATGACCGTTGGGGAACTTACCATTTTGCAGATAGAAATGGTATTGGTGTGAATCGTACACTCAAAGATGGAACAGGGTATGCGAGACAATACTCAGATAAACGATTTGCAGAATATGAAAGCCTTGTGACTTGTCCTGATGAGTTGATATTGTTCTTCCATCATATACCATATACACACGTATTGCATAGTGGTAAAACCTTGATACAACATATATATGACACACATTTTGAAGGATATGACAAAGTAGAAAAATATATAAAGGTGTGGGAGCAACTCAAAGATGTTGTAGATGAAGACAGTTATCAAAATGTTGAGGAGAGATTAGAAGAACAACGAAGATGTGCGCGTGATTGGAGAGATCAAGTGAATACCTATTTTTATCGCAAGAGTGGAATAGCAGATGAAAAAGGTAGAAAGATTTATTAATATGAGGTATTCATGTGAAATGGTCTAATATTTGGAGTTATACACAACAAGATTATCGTTCATGGCCGTCAGAGGTAGAGGAGCAAGTACAAGTGATACGGATTCGCTCCAATCATGACAGCAGATGTTTGAAACTTCGATTTTCGAATACGTATGGACAAGAAAATTTGGTTTTTGAAAAGGTATGTGTTCGTGTAATCAATCCGGATACTTTGCAACTGAGCGAGAGCGAGGTGGTGACGCTTCATACAAGCGAGAGAATTTCTATTTTCCCAGAAGCAAATCTTATTAGTGATGAAGTGAAACTGAGAATTTTTCCAGGCTCGATTATTGAAATAGAAACAACGCTACAACAAAAAACGATTTTAAGAAGTGGAATGGTATCCTATTCTAAGGCGGGAATTGAAGTATATAACTACAAACTAAAGGGGAAAGAGAAGGTATTTACTGAGCAAGCAGAACTCTTTCGTATGGTGAAAGAAAATAATAGAATGTTCTATATTTATGGAATTAGTGGAGTGGATGTTTTAGCAAATGATACAGCGAAGACGATGGTTGCGTTTGGTGATTCTCTAACACAACAGGGTTTTTGGGTAGAACCGCTAAAGCGTAAACTATTGAAAGAGAAGTTCCATGAGATGGCAGTGTTAAATAGAGGGATTGGGGGAAGCCGGATTCTCAAAGGGCAAAACCCAGAGAATGATTCCTATACGAGACATGGAATGGCGGGTCTATTTCGATTCGAGAAAGAAGTATTCATGTATGGAGCGGTGGATGTAGTCATTTGTTTACATGGAATTAATGATTTGATTTCTCGTCATGATGGAAGCAAAGAATACCCCTACACAGTAGAAAATATACAGATGGGTTTGTTGCAATATGCAAATATAGCACATCACCATCATGCAAAAATAATTATTGGAACGCTTACACCAATGGGGAATTCAATTTTTTATAGTGAAGATTTAGAGTTAGAACGCCAAGAAATAAATAGATGGATTCGCAACAATTCCTATTTTGATGGAATTATTGATTTTGATAAAGCATTGCTTGAGGTAGGAAAAGAAAGTCTGCTTCAAGAAATCTATGACTTGGGTGATGGGCTTCATCTAGCCGCAAAAGGTGGAGAAAAAATAGCAGAAATAATAGAATTATCATACGTTAATTCAATTATTCATAGATAAAATAAGGAGGAAGAAAAAGATGAAAAAGAAATGGTTAGTAACGATGCTTGCAGTATCTATGATGGCAGCAACATTAGCAGGATGTAATGCTGGCAGAAAAAACAGTGGCTCTAATTCAGGCGACACAGCCTCGGAGGAACAAGTCGAAATTAGTTTTAGTTGGTGGGGGAATGATGATCGCCATGCAGCAACACAAGAAATGATTGAGCAATTTGAAGAAAATCATCCAAACATTAGAGTAAAAGGTGAACCAAGTGGATTTGGTGATTTGGACCAAGTATTTACTACAAGATATGCAGGTGATACATTAGCCAATGTTACAACGGTATTATACAATTGGGTGCCACAATTTGGTCAAAATGATGGCTTCTATGATTTGAGCACAATTGAAAGCTTAGATTTATCAACTTATGATGAAGAGTTCTTGAAATATGGTCAAGTAGAAGGCAAACAAGTTGCAGTTCCTTATGGAAGTAATACTATTGTTATGTATTTGAACAAATCAGCCTTTGAGCGCCAAGGGATTGATATTTCAACTTTGAAGACATGGGGAGATTATGCAGAAGTTGGAAGACAATTGCCAGAAGGTTCGTTTTGTATCGTTTCACCTACATGGCGATTCCCAGCAACAGTGTGGTTGCAACAAAAAACTGGCTTGCCAGAATTTGATGAGCAAGGAAATATGAATTATACAGAACAAGATTATCTTGATGTAATGACTTGGTATATTGAAATGGCAGAAGCGAATGTATTCGTTTCGCGTAAGGATTATTTAGAAAATGTTGGTTCGGAGCCAATTTCAGTAGCGAACAATGCGAAATGGTTAGAAGGTCAATATATGGGTGGTATCGGTTGGAACGCAGGGATTACATCTGATTATGATGCTCTTGTAGAAATTGGTGACGAATTAGTAATCGTAGATTATCCAATTGCTGATGGCGCCACAGAGGTGAATTTATTGTCAAAGCCTTCCCTATTATTTGTTGTACCAACCTCTGAACAAAACCCGGAAGAAGTTGGAACATTTTTAAATGAATTTCTAAATGGTAAGGAAGCTAATAAAACGCTTGGATTAGTTCGTGGTATCCCAGCGTCAACTTCAGCAGTAGAAGCATTAGAAGAAAGCGGACAACTTACAGGATTTATGAAAGAGGGTTATGATTACGCAGTAGAGGCAAAGAAGATTCATCAAACCCCTTTCTATGAAGATGGGGAATTGATAAACATTTATACAACAGAAATTGAAGCAGTTGAACTTGGAAGAACAGACTTAGAGACAGCAGCACGTAATGTTTATGAACAAACAAAAGTGCAGGCTGAAAAATTAGCAAGAGATTTCAAACTACAATAATCAAATTATTCATCAAAGCATATTGTAAGGGCAAGGCATGATGATATCATGTCTTGTTCTTATGATATTTTCCTTATTTCATAGGAAAGTGCTTCTATGAAACAAGAAACTATGGAGGAGATATATGAAAAAACAAAAAATAGGGTTACTTTATGTAACACCGTGGATTATTGGGTTTTTGTCTTTAACTGCCTGGCCAATTTTATCATCATTTTATTATTCATTAACAGATTATTCACTTGCACGTGTTGGACAAGTGCCAGAATTTTTAGGGTTGCAAAATTATACTGCATTGTTTCGTGACCAAACATTTATTGATTCGCTAAGAGCGACAGGGATTTATACTATTTTTACTGTTCCATTGCAATTAATGTTTGCACTATTTATTGCATTTATTTTAAATTCCAAAATAAAGGGAATCGGATTTTACCGTACAGCATACTACATTCCTTCTATTCTTGGTGGAAATATTGCGGTGGGTGTACTTTGGCGATTCATGTTTCAGCCAGAAGGATTGATTAATATGATTCTAGGAAACTTAGGAGTTGCCCCAGTAGATTGGTTATCAACACCATCTGGTGCGATGAGCGTACTCGTTATGCTAAAAGTGTGGCAATTTGGTTCTTCGATGTTACTGTTTTTAGCAGCGTTAAAAGAAGTGCCACAAGAGTTGTATGAGTCTGCAAGTTTAGATGGAGCAAGAAAAATAACACAATTTTTCAAAATAACACTTCCATTAATAACACCTACAATTTTCTTTAATTTGGTTATGCAGTTGAATAATGCGATTCAAGAATTTAATGGACCATTTATTGTTACTGGTAAAGGACCACTTAATTCTACGTTTCTTGCGTCAATATTTATATATGAGAAAGCATTTAAAAGGTTCGATATGGGATATGCAAGTGCGGCGAGTTGGATGTTATTCTTAATCATTCTATGCTCTACAGTATTTCTGTTTGCAAGCCAGAAGAAATGGGTATATTATGCTGACGGAGGAGACAAATAATGGCAAATATAATGAGTACACATCAAAAAAAGAGTATACAAAAACAGCATATTGCATCAATTATACGCTATGTTCTTCTAACAGTTGTTGCAGTTGTTATGGTTTATCCGATTGTTTGGGTGGTTGGTGCAAGTTTCAAAACCAATAGTGAAATATTTACTTCCATTGGGTTCTTTCCCACCTCATTTGATTTTCAGGCTTATATAGATGGGTGGAATACAAAAGGGAACTATACATTTACCCTATATTTTATTAATACCTTTCAATATGTTATTCCAAAAATAATATTTACACTGGTAGCATCGACTATTACAGCTTATGGGTTTGCACGTTTTAATTTTCCAGGTAAGAAGATTATGTTTTCATTATTGATGGCAACCATGTTTTTACCAGCAGTGGTTACGCGTATTCCGTTATATCTTTTCTGGAGTGATTTAGGATTGTTAGATACCTACATACCCTTGTTAGCAGGTTCATTTTTTGCACAAGAACCCTTCTTTGTTTTTATGTTAATTCAATTTTTACGTTCCATTCCACGAGATTTGGATGAAGCAGCAACTGTAGATGGTTGTGGTTCGTTTGGTATTCTTTGGCGAATATTGGTGCCAGCATTAAAGCCAGCACTTATCTCATGTGTCATCTTCCAATTTGTTTGGAGCTTTAGTGATTTCCTTGGTCCACTTATCTATATCACTTCACAAGATAAGTTTCCAGTGTCACTAGCACTTAGATTAAATGTAGACCCTTCCACCAATACACCATGGAATCAAGTATTTGCAATGTCATTACTTTCGTTACTTCCTGCAATTATATTATTCTTTAGTGCACAAAAGTACTTTGTTGAAGGTGTGACATCTTCTGGTATCAAGGGATAAATACAGTAGTATAAGGAGAAAATTTTATGTTATCACATAAGGCAGCAAGAGAACAGGCAAAAGAAATTGTTGCACAAATGACAATTTCAGAAAAAATAGATCAGATAAATTTCCGTGCACCAGCGATTCCGCGTTTGCATATTGAAGAGTACACATATTGGAATGAAGGGCTACATGGTGTAGCGAGAGCAGGTGTTGCAACTGTGTTTCCACAAGCAATTGCTTTGGCAGCTACGTTTGATAAAAAGGTGCTGTACAATGTAGCAGAAGTCATTTCTATAGAAGGACGCGCGAAGTATAATGAATTTATAAAATTTGATGATCGTGATATATATAAAGGGTTGAGCTATTGGTCACCCAATCTGAATTTATTTCGCGATCCACGTTGGGGGAGAGGACAAGAAACATATGGAGAGGACCCCGTGTTAATAGCCACACTAGGCAAAGCCTTTATTCAAGGATTGCAAGGAGATGGTGATTATTTAAGATTAGCAGCTTGTGCCAAACACTATGCAGTGCATAGTGGCCCAGAAGAAGGACGCCATTCATTTAATGCAAAAGCAAATCAAAAAGACTTGAATGAGTTCTATCTACCAGCTTTTGAAGCAGCCGTTACAAAGGCAGATGTTGAGAGTTTTATGGGAAGCTACAATGCCATTAATGGTATCCCCGCTTGCGTAAATAAAGAACTCCTACAAGATATTTTACGCAAGAAATGGGGATTTCAAGGACATGTTGTATCAGATTACGGTGCATTAGAAGATGTCTATCAACATCACCATTATGTAAAGAGTGCCCATGAAACAATGGCATTGGCAATGAAAGTTGGCTGTCATTTATGTGCAGGAGAAATATCAGATGCCCTTTATGAAGCATTTGTTAGAAATCTTGTGACAGAAGAAGAAATTGCGAATGCCGTTGTCGCACTCTATGCAACACGCGTGCGTTTGGGAATGTTTGATAAGGAATGTGAATTTAATAAGATCCCTTATGAAGTGAATGATTCATTAGCGCATCAAGAGCTAAACTTGAAAGTAGCAAGGCAGACAATGGTGTTGTTAAAGAACGATGCTTTTTTACCCCTGGATGCAAAAAAGTTAAAAAGTGTTGCAGTAATAGGACCAAATGCAACAAATCAGTCAGCTTTAAGTGGAAACTATTTTGGTACCGCAAGCAAATATCATACATTTTTATCAGGTATTCAAGATGAGTTAGAAGGATATGCTCGTGTTTATTATGCACTGGGGTGTCACGTATATAAAGACCATGCAGAATCAGGATTATCAAAGAAAAATGAGCGTGAATCAGAGGCACTCATTGCGACAAAATATACAGAGGTTTCAATTCTTTGTCTTGGCTTAGACCCATCGATTGAAGGAGAGCAAGGAGATACGGGGAATGTTTATGCATCAGGTGATAAGAATGATTTATCCTTACCAAGGCCACAAAAACGATTATTAGAGCGTGTACTAGAACAAGGAAAGCCAGTTATTGTTGTATTGGCGGCAGGAAGTGCTTTGAGTTTAGATGGTTTGGAAGAACATCCACTTGTCAAAGCGGTTATTCAGGCATGGTACCCGGGTAGTTTTGGCGGAAAGGCACTTGCTGATATTTTGTTTGGTAATGTGAGTCCAAGCGGGAAATTGCCAGTTACCTTTTATAAAAGTACAGAAGATTTACCAGATTTTGAAGACTATACAATGGCTGAGCGAACATATCAAAATACAAAGGCAGAAGTTTGTTATCCTTTTGGCTATGGTTTAAATTATGGAAATAGTCAAGTGACGAGTTTTGAGCTTGAGATAACAGATACACTAGAATTGTATATAGAAACGAAAAATGATTCAATCTGTGCAATTGATGAAGTATTACAGGTTTATGTGCAAATCAAAGGGGCGAAACATGCACCGAAAAATTGGAAATTGGTGGCTTTTGAAAAGATATCTATGCCAGCAGGAGAACTTCAAAAGCATACGCTTGTGTTGGATAAGATGTGTTTACAAGTTGTAAATGAAGAAGGAACGCGAGTTTTTGAAGGTGAAGAAGCGGTGTTTTATGTTGGTTTTTCACAACCAGATAAACGATCTGAGATACTTACAGGCAAGAAGGTATACAGTCAAACGATTTCCATAGGGAAGTTGTAAAAACAGAGAGGATTTTCATGAAAATTACAGAAAATTATAGAGTGAAAGCTACTGACTTTAACAAGCACAAGATAACAATACCTAAGTATGATAGCGAGAAGATGCAAAAGGCAACAAAAGAAAGTCCAAGATGGGTACATTTTGGTGCGGGAAATCTTTACAGATGTTTTCATGCACAGGTAGCTTCTGAATTATTAGATATGGGCGAGATGCAAGAGGGTATTGTCGTAGCTGAAACATTTGGCGCAGATTTGATTGAAGAGGTTTATCATGCGCAGAAGAATCGTTCACTAACAGTCACAATGAAAGCAGATGGAAGTTTTACAAAGGAATTAATCGCATCTACGGCAGAAGCCTTGTTTTTTCATAGGAATAAGCCAGCAGAAGTAGAGCGATTGACCAATATTTTCAAAGCATCAAGTTTACAGCTTGCAACATTCACCATTACAGAAAAGGGATATGCGATTAAGGATTCACAAGGCAATCTGTTAGAACAAGTAATACGTGACATTGCTTGTGGAGTGAGCTTTACAAAACTTGAAAATACAATGGCAAAGATAGCATACTTGCTACATGAACGATTTTTAACGGGGCAGTTACCAATCGCAATGGTTTCGACAGATAACTTCTCACATAACGGAGATCGTTTTAAAGCAGCGGTGTTAGAAATTGCAAAAGGGTGGGTAAGTGCAGGTCATGTAGATGCTGCATTTGTCAACTATTTGCAAGCAGGTGAGAAGGTGAGTTTTCCCTATTCTATGATTGATAGAATCACACCATTACCAAGTGATGCGATTGCTAAGACACTTCGTGAGGAAGGCATAGAGGGAATGGAGCCGTTTCTATCTAAGAATCAAAAGATGAATCTAGCGGCATTTGTAAATACAGAGGAAGTACATTACCTAGCAATAGAAGAGGATTTTCCAAACGGCAGGCCAGCACTTGAAAAGGCATCCGGCGTATTTTTAGGAAATAGAGATACGATTAATAAAGCAGATTTGATGAAAGTGTGTACTTGTCTAAATCCACTGCATACAGCTTTGGCAGTTTTTGGTTGTATGCTAGGCTTTGAGCGGATTTATGAAGAGGTGCAAGATAAAGACTTATGTAGTCTAATTGAGCAAATTGGGTTTATTGAGGGATTACCGGTGGTCGAGAATCCGGGAATTATTGATCCGAAGGAGTTTATCAATGAGGTTATCTATAAGCGTTTTGCGAATCCGAATGTACCAGATGCGCCGCAGAGAATTGCAACTGATACTTCACAAAAGGTAGGCATTCGCTTTGGGGAAACATTGCGGGCATATGTAGAGGCACCGGATAAAGATGTAACGAAATTGCATTTTATTCCATTAACGATTGCAGCGTGGTGTCGTTATCTTCTGGGCATTGATGATGAAGGCAACTCTTTTGAGGTGAGCCCAGATCCACTCTATAAAGAACTATACAAGTTACTAAGTGAAATTAAGTTAGGAGATACAGATAAGGGGAAAGTGCATCAGGCACTAGAACCGATTTTGAGCAATTCGTCAATCTTTGGCTTGGATTTGTATGAGATTGGACTTGGCAAAAGAATTGAGCAGTATTTTATGCGTATGATTGCGAAAACAAATGCGCTTCGAAGTATTTTACAAGAAGAATTGAAATTACATGCACAGGATATTACAGAAAGGTAGAGGCGCAACATATGAAAATGACAATGCGTTGGTATGGCAAGAATGAGGATTCTGTCAAACTTGAGCACATAAAACAAGTACCGGGAGTAACGGGAGTAGTAGGAACTCTTATGGACGTACCGGCAGGTGAAGTTTGGCCGCTTAATAAGATACAGGCATTAAAGGAAGAAGTAGAGGCGGCAGGACTAGAATTAGAAGTGATTGAATCAGTGAATGTTCATGAGGACATCAAATTAGGGCTCCCAACGAGAGAACGCTATATTGAGAATTATAAAGAAACGATACGACGTTTGGCAACAATAGGAGTTAAGGTGATTTGCTATAATTTCATGCCAGTATTTGATTGGATGAAGACAGAAATGTATTATGAATTGCCAGATGGTTCCACAACAATGGCATTTTTCTTAAAAGGTGTTCAGAAAACGCCACAAGAAGTAGCACAAGAAATATTGGAAAAAAATCAGGGTACACTATTACCAGGCTGGGAACCAGAGCGTTTAAATGATGTAACAAGGTTAATTGAACAATACCAAGGAGTTACAGAAGAAGATCTTCGTAGTAATTTGAAGTATTTCTTAGAACAAATTATTCCTGTTTGTGAAGAAGTAGGAGTGAAGATGGGAATTCATCAAGATGACCCACCGTATTCTATCTTTGGATTGCCACGAATTGTGAAAAATCGTGAAGACTTAGATTGTGTTTGCAATATGGTGGATTCGCCATGTAATGCGCTTACATTGTGCACAGGCTCCATCGGAGAAGATCCAGATAATGACCTAGTGGGCATTGTGTCTGAATTTACAAAACGAGATAGAATTGTATTTGCTCATGTTAGAAATATTAAGTTTATAGGTGAGGGCAAGGATTGTTACGAATCAGCACACCTTAGTTCTTGTGGTTCACACGATATGTTCCGAATTATGGAAGCGTTGTATGATAATGGATTCAGTGGTTACATTAGACCGGATCATGGACGAATGATATGGGGAGAGGTAGGACGCCCAGGCTATGGCTTATATGACCGCGCATTAGGTGCGACGTATTTAGCAGGAATATGGGAAAGTCTGCAAAAGAGAACATAAAATTAGTATGTTGATAGAACTTTCTTTTCAAAAATGAATATAGTATACTAATCACATAGAGTAACTATAGGATAATAAGGGAAAGAACTATGAGAAATGTAATAAAATATTTGAAAAATTATATGCTAGAAACAATTTTGGCACCACTATTCAAAATGCTTGAAGCGATTTTTGAATTGTTGGTGCCTCTTGTGGTGGCATCACTTATAGATATAGGCATACACCAAAGAAATGAAAGGCATATTTGGAAAATGTGTCTGTTGTTAATGTGTTTTACGTGTATTGGTTTCCTGGTAGCGACTGTAGCGCAATATTTTTCGGCAAAGGCAGCTATGGGAGTAGGCACAACCTTGCGTAGTGAAATGTTTCGCAAGATTCAGTCTATGAGCTTTTCACAGCTTGACAAAGTAGGAACAGCGGCGTTGGTGAACTATATGAGTAGTGATATTTATATCGTACAAACGGGTGTGAATTTGTTTTTACGATTATTTCTTAGAGCACCCTTTATTGTAATTGGTGCAACGATTATGGCATTTCGAGTAGACAGAGGCATTACGTTTGTTTTTGTTATCGTGACCTTGCTCATTATTGGCATTGTTTCAGTGATAATTAAGAAGACGGTACACTCTTATAAAAAGGCACAAGAGCGATTAGATGCCTTGGCGCTTCTGATAAGAGAAAATCATACAGGAGCAAGGGTGGTTAGAGCCTTTGATAGGCAAGCTGACGAAGTACAAGAGTTTGAGGAGAGTAATCAAAAATATACAAGGCTACAAATTATGGCGGGACGTATATCAGCACTTATGAATCCGGTGACGTATATGCTGATGAATGTTGCGATTATCTTCCTTTTATATATTGTAGGGCCTAGTGTAGAAACGGGAGTGTTAACGCAAGGTCAGGTGGTGGCTTTGGTAAATTATCTTATGCAGATTTTGCTTGTTATAGTTGTGTTGGCAAATTTAACGATTGCAGTGACAAGGGCGATTGCATCGGCGAAACGTTTAGAGAGGGTACTGGATATGCCCCTAAAAGACGAACAAACCCAAGAGACGGAAACTATGCAAAAAGAGGAGAAGGGGATTGTGTTTGAGCGAGTCAGTTTTCGATATGAAGGGACGAGTGAGGCGCAGTTAGAAGAGGTGAACTTTTCGGTTCCAAAAGGGAGCACAGTCGGAATTATTGGCGGTACTGGCGCAGGCAAATCAACACTGATTAATCTGATTCCAAAGTTTTATGATGCGAGTGAGGGACAAGTTTATATCAATGGTATTGATGTACAAGACATATCTAGTAAGGAATTGAGGAAGAGAATAGGTATCGCACCACAACATGCAGTTCTATGCAAGGGAACGTTGCGTGATAATTTGAAATGGGGAAAAGAAAATGCTACCGAGGAAGAGATGCTTCAAGCATTAGAGGTGACGCAAGCAAGCACAATCATAAAGAACCATGCGCAAGGATTGGATATGCATATTGAACAAGGCGGTAAGAATCTCTCAGGCGGGCAAAGACAACGTGTGAGCATTGCGAGAGCATTGGTTAGAAAGCCAGAAATATTGATTTTAGATGATAGTGGTTCTGCGCTTGATTATTTAACAGAAGCAAAATTGCGAGAAGATTTGCGTAAATATACAAAAAATACAACAGTGATTATCGTATCGCAAAGAATAAGTTCTATACAAAATGCAGACTCTATACTTGTGTTAGATGATGGGAAACTTGTAGGAGAAGGCACGCATGATATGCTATTAAAGGAAAATGGAGTATATCGCGAAATTTATGAATCACAAGCGAAATTGCATGCTAGTGAGAGGGGAGTGTTATGAAGAAGCGTGGTGTTGTAAGGCGTTTGCTCCCATTTATAGGTCGTAGGCGAGGATATATAACCGGTATGATGATACTGTCACTTATGATGGTGATACTCAATCTGTATGCTCCGATTTTGATTGGACAAGCGATTGATACTTTAAAAGGAACGAATCATATTGATATGCACCGATTGATCATTTTGCTTGGAAGATTGGCACTGGTAGTTGCAGGAGCCTCTATAGCGCAGTGGATAGTGGGGCTAATCAGCAATAAAATATCGTATGGAATTGTAGAAGATATGAGGCAAAAAGCATTTGTGCATATGCAAAATCTGCCTATTGCATATGTAGATACACATCAGCCAGGAGAGTTGATGAACCGCATTATCAGTGATATTACACTGGTATCAGAGGGATTGCTACTTGGGATTACACAGTTGATTATTGGACTTTTTACGATTATTGGTACGATAGGATTTATGGTTTCTATTCATTTAGAAATTGCACTTATCGTCGTAGTCTTAACTCCGATTTCACTTCTCATAGCAAGTTATATTGCAAAGAAGACCTTTCATTTTTTTCAGAATCAGACGAAAATTAGAGCACAAATGGCGACATTGACCGAGGAAATGATTGGAAATGAAAAATTGGTGCAGGCATTTTCCTATGAAGAGCGGGCAATTGCACGTTTTGAAAAGGTGAATGAAGCGTTGAAAGTATGTGGTACGAAGGCATTATTTTTCTCGGCACTTGCAAATCCTGCGACGCGATTAGTCAACAATCTGATTTATGCAGTTGTATGTATTTACGGTGCATTTGCGGTATTGAAGGGGAGAATGAGTATTGGACAATTGATTGGATTTCTTCAATATGCGAATCAATATACGAAACCATTCAATGAAATTTCAGCAGTCTTCGCAGAATTTACAAATGCACTTGCGGGGGCAGAGCGTATATTTGAATTCTTAGACGAGCCAGTGAAGGCGCAAGATTCTTCCGAAGAACTTGTTATGAATAAAGCGGAACAAGAGATAGAAATGAAGCACCTTTCCTTTTCTTATATAGAAGAAATACAAGTTTTGCAGGATATTAATTTTAAATTATTGCAAGGACAGCGCGTTGCGCTCGTAGGGAGTTCGGGGTGCGGCAAAACGACGCTTATGAATCTGATGATGCGCTTCTATGAAAGTTGGCAAGGAGAAATTTGCATAGGTAATCAAGATATTCGGAAGGTGAGCAGACAATCTCTACGAAAAAATATCGGAATGGTTTTGCAAGAAACATGGCTTAAGAGCGCGACAGTGCATGGAAATATTGCATACGGAAAGCCACAAGCGACCAGAGAAGAAGTGATACAAGCAGCAAAAAATGCGAAAGCGCATAGCTTTATAAGAAAACTTCCAAAGGGATATGATACACAAATATGTGAAGATGGGGAAAATCTTTCAAAAGGGCAACAACAGTTGCTTTGTATTGCAAGAGTTATGTTGATAGAGCCTAAAATCTTGTTACTAGATGAAGCGACTTCTTCTATTGATACGAGAACGGAATTGCAAGTGTCAAAGGCTTTTGATGAATTGTTACGTGGGCGAACCAGTTTCGTCGTTGCGCATCGGCTGTCGACCATTACAGGTGCAGATATGATATTGGTTATGGATAAGGGGCGTATTGTTGAGAGAGGAACGCATCAAAAACTTCTGGAAAAGCAAGGTTTTTATGCGAGATTATACAGGAGTCAATTTTAAATCAGTATATGTCGTTCTTACCTTGCCAGTGCATGTACAAGCAAAGAAGGCTCTAAGTCAGTACATGCCGTTCTCACCTTGCCAGTGCATA
>JGI994J12354_10000948_pt1 | contig 29414 bp, 30 predicted proteins | sample IntmicLarv3ML3BL_FD_12354 | JGI IMG/M metagenome (IMG submission 12354) | reverse complement strand
GGGACTGCTGATGAAAACGGGATATTAAACGGAGTGCATGGTAGTTTGAATGGATTAATAGGGTCAATATTAATTGGAATAGCATATCTAATTTTTCATTTATTTAGTTCAACAGATGTGTGAGGAAATATATTAGGTCAATGAGCATTCAGCACATTAGTATTTATTTTCACAGGATTTACGATATTAAATTGTTTTTTATTATGGAAATTTGTTCCAGAAAATAAACATATTGAAGATAAAATCGATACTTTTGATTTTCATACATTTTCAAAAACTTTAAAAAATTATAAATTATGATTAGTTACTCTTTTAATTATGGGAGTGTATATGTATCAAAGCGGTTTAAGTGTCTTTGTAACATATATGAATGATGCTTTACTTATTACATCTGTTGTTGTAGTTATCGCAGGAATTTTGAGAACGTATTTATTTAGATTTTTGTTTTCAGTTCCTGCCGGAAAATTAGCTGATAAAACCCAAAAGTATATATTTTTTATAATTATTGGTTTGTTCATTGCATCAATAATTACATTGATTTCAATTTTTTTATCAGGTTTTGATACTTCAAGTCGCGGAACAAATATGGTTGTAAAAGTATTTATAATATTTTTTTACTTATTACTTGGAATCACTTGTTGAGCGTTGGTAACTAATCGATGAGCTACAATTTATGAAATAAATATTAGTCAAAAAGAATATGCAATGTCTGTTGGCTTTATTTCATTTATTGCATTTTCTCCAGATGCTTGATTTTGACAAATTGATTCCATCTTATTAGATAAATTAAAAGTAGCAGAAATTTTACCTAATGGAGAGACAATTTATAATTATAAAACTGCAAATCAAGTTAGCTTAGGTATTATTGTTATCATAGGGGTATTAGCAGCTCTGGGTGGGATTATATTATTAATATCTATCAAAAGAGAAAAAAATAAACTTAAAAATAAAAGTTAAAAGTAATATTATTAATATATTTAACATTTTTTTATATAAATTCTTTATTTTAAAAATCATTGAGATCAAAATTACAGAAATTTTTTTTCATTTTACTTTTAAAAGTAAAATTTTTTTTATTCTAATGTATAAATATTCTGTATGTTGATCATACACATAGAAAGGAAAGAAAAAAATATGGAAGATTGATATTTATATCTTTTAACAGAACTATTTGGAACTATGTTATTAATAATATTAGGTAACGGTGTTGTTGCTAATATAGTTCTAAAAAATACTAAAGGAAATAACGGAGGATGGATTTCTATTACCGCAGGATGAGGATTTGCGGTAATGTTAGCAGCTACACTTTCATCAGCTCTAGGTGGAGTTGCTCATTTAAATCCGGCAGTTACATTTGCAATGATTATAAATGGATGAGGTGAAAATATTGGAGGAAGTAATTGACTAATTCCATTATTTATTATTGGTCAGTTAGTTGGAGCTGCTCTTGGGCAAGTTCTTATTGATCTTTTTTACATTAAACATATTGTAATTTCAATATCAGATTTAAAATCTGATGCAGTTTTAGGAATGCATAGTACATCTCCAACAGATAGAAATATGTTTATAAATTTATTTTGTGAATTTTTAGGAACCGCTGTATTAATATTTACAATTTTTGGTATCAATATATGATTTGTTGGTCAACATGGATGAATGAAACCTATTTTTGTTGGACTTGCTGTTTTTTCTATTGGACTTTCATTGGGAGGAACCACAGGTTATGCGATAAATCCAGCTAGAGATTTAGCACCAAGAATAGTTTATCAATTATTACCTTTTAAAGGAAAAATTAAAGCTGATTGAAATTATTCATGAATCCCTGTAATTGCACCAATCGTCGCAGGAATAATAGTTGGAGGAATATTTTTGATTTAGTTTTTAATCAAAAAATGAAAAAAATGAAAATAGAATATGATATTTGTATTATTGGTGCGGGAGTAATAGGTGCAGCAATAGCTAGAGAACTTTCGCAATATAATTTAAATGTTTTAATTTTAGAACAAAATCCAAGTTTTGCTCTTGAAACATCACAAGGAAATTCGGGATTAATTCATGGAGGATTTGACCCAACACCAGGTAAATTAAATGCAAAATTAAATCAATTAGGAAAAGAACGTTTTAAAAATGACTGATTTAAAGAAATGGATTTTATGCATAAAAATATAAATTCATTAGTTTTAGCTTTTGATAAAAATGAAGAAGAACATCTTACTATATTGTTAAATAATGGATTTAAAAATGGATGTGAATCTAATGAAATTAAAATAATAGATCAAGATGAAATTTTAAAGATGGAACCTAATTTAAATCAAGAAGTTAAAAAGGCTTTATTATGCACAAGTTCTGTAGTTGTTGATCCAGTTGAACTAACAGGAGTTTTATTAAAAAATGCTGTTAAAAATGGTTGTGCTGTTTATTTTAACCAAAAAGTAGTTTCTATTAAAAAAGGAGAAAAATTATTCAATATAAAAACTGATAATAATATATTTTTTACAAAAAAAATTATAAATTGTGCGGGGCACTATGCAGATATTATCGCAAAATTTGCTGGTTATAATGATTTTGATTTATCCACAAGAAGAGGTGAATACTTAATTTTAAATAAAAGTGAACTTAATTGCGTTAATAATGTTTTATTTATGGTTCCCTCAATTTATGGTAAGGGTGTAATTATTGCACCAACCTTAACTGGAAAAATTTTAGTAGGTCCAACAACAGAAGATGATGTCCCAAAAGAAGATACTAGATTAATAACAAAGAAAATGGAAGAAAATATAATAAAAATTGGTAAAAAAATTGTTCCAAATTTGGATGTAACAAAAATTTTTTTAAGATTTTCAGGATCAAGACCAATTCATAAAGAGTCTGATGATTTTTACATAAAATTTGCTAAAATGGATAATGATTTCATAAATGTGGCAGGAATGAAAAGTCCTGCCTTATCCGCAGCGCCAGCAATAGCAGATTATGTAATCGCAATGCTTCAAGAAGAAGAAAAATTTATCAAAAAAAATAATTGAGACCCTTTAGAAAAAAATATTTTATATAAAAAATAATTTTTAGCATTGAAAGAAGGAGAAGTATGCAAAAATATATTTTAGCTTTGGATGAAGGAACAACAAGTGCTAGATCAGTGTTAGTTGATAAAAATGGGCAAATTGTTGCAGTAAGTCAAAAAGAATTTTCACAGATTTATCCAAATAGTGGCTGAGTAGAACAAGACCCCATTGAAATTTGAAATGTTCAAAGAACAACAATGATTTCTGTTTTAAATAATCAAAATATAAATTCTGATGAAATTGCTGCAATTGGCATTACAAATCAAAGAGAAACAGTTATTGTCTGAGATAAAAATTCTGGAAACCCAATTTATAACGCTATAGTTTGACAAGATAGAAGAACTGATGAATATTGTTCAAAATTAAAAAATACACACATAGATGTAATTAAAGAAAAAACAGGTTTAGTTGTAGACGCTTATTTTTCTGCAAGTAAAATTAAATGAATTTTAGAAAATGTTCCTGGAGCGAAAAAAAAAGCTTTAGATGGAGATTTGTGTTTTGGTAATGTAAACACCTGATTAATATGAAAATTAACTGGAGGAGACAAATTTTTAACAGATCATACAAACGCTTCAAGAACAATGTTGTATAATATAAATACAAATGAATGAGATGATGATTTATTAAAGTTATTTGACATTCCAAAATCAATGCTCCCAGAAATAAAAAGTAATAGTGAAGTTTATGGATATACTTTTAGAGGTTTTTTTTCTAAAGATTCTGATGTTGTTATTCCGATTTGTTCTTCAATTGGAGATCAACAATCAGCGTTATTTGGACAAATGTGTTTAGAACCAGGTGAAATTAAATCAACTTATGGAACTGGCGCATTTATTCTTATGAATACTGGAAAAAATAAAATTAAATCAAAAAATGGTCTTTTAACAGTTATTTCTTATGCTCTTAATGATGAAATTGTTTTTGGATTAGAAGGGTCTGTAATGATCGCAGGAGCCGCTCTACAGTGACTTAGAGACGAATTAAGAATTATTTATAAAACTCCTCTAAGTGAGTGGTATGCAAATCAGGTTGATGATGATCGTCAAGTATATTTTGTACCTAGTTTTTCAGGTCTTGGTTCGCCTTACTGAGATCCATATTCAAGAGGGGCTATCTTTGGTTTAGATAGGGGAGTCACAAAAGAACATATTATTAAAGCTGCTCTTGAATCAATCGCCTTGCAATCAAATGATATTTTTAATGTCATGGAAATAGACTCAGAGATTAAAGTTAAAAATATTAAAGTTGATGGAGGTGCTGCAAATAATGATTATTTACTTCAATTTCAATCAAATATTTCAGTTGTAAAGATTATTAAGCCAGTAAATATTGAATCAACAGCCATGGGTGCAGCTTATTTAGCTGGTCTTGCTGTTGGATTTTGAAAGAATATAGATGAAATTAAAAGTATATGAAAAAAACACAAAGAATTTAATCCATCACAAAAAAACTTTACAAAAATTTTGAAAGGATGAAAAGAAGCTGTCAAAAGAACTAGAGATTGATTAATATCTATCAGCTAGTATTTATTATTTAAATTTCTTAAATTTGGACTATTTATTTTGTTTTTAAAAAAACAAAATAAAAATGTTTTCTTATGTTTAGTATTAAAAAATTTTATCATAAGAAAAATTATTCTAAATATGAGTTAACTGTTTAATATTTTTTTGAATTCTTTATAAATGTCTTCACAAAGAGATGTTTTTGTTAAAAGTAATTCAGAAATTTTTACTCCGTTACTTATATTTTTTATTTTTTCTGTTGTAACTGCATCATTTATTAGTAAATTCTCTAGATCAAGATCATTTGAAAAAATATTTATAAAATAATGTTCTATAAGGTGGCTTGCATCTGCTTTTTTTAAAATGCTTTCATTTGATTGTAAAATTTTTAACTCTTCTAAAAAATTTGCAGATTCTTTTTTATTTTTATTTGATCATTCGTTCAGTATTGACACTTCTAATTCTATTGATTTATTTAACATGTATTCTACATCATTTAATTCAATTTCATATATATTTGTATTTTCTCCGAGTTTTTGGACAATGTTTGTAACAACCATAAATGCTTTTTTTATCATTTTAAAAATTTCAACGATATGCTCTTTTATAAGTAATTCAGTCAACTTTGTTTGGGTTGAAGTATCTATATCGTTTGAAAAAGCAGTGTTTTTATATTGGCTATTTATCGTTTTTTGTATATCTTCTTTTTTTGAAGTGTATTTTTCCATAAAAATAACTATATCATTATAGTTATTTAATTTTTTCGTGTTTTCTTTCATTTCTATTATCAATTTATCAATTTTACTAATATCTAATATTTTTGAAGTAAACGTTATTTCTTCGCTTCGTTCTTCTAAAATTTGATTTTTTAAAAAATTAATTTTTTTTAAAAAATAATTAATAAATCAATTTTTAGAAATTTCTACTATAAAATCTTTATTTTTTTTCATTAATTTCCCACCATTTCTTTGCTTATTATAATATATCATTAATTTTTAAATTTATGGTTTAAAAGCTGTAATATAATAAAATATAATAGTAAAAGGAAAGAAGTAATGAAAAAAAATTCAATTAACATTATTAGTGATAGTTTTTTTTTAATAAATGAACACCAAACATTCAGATTTGATAAAAACATTGCAAAAAATTCGATAGAAAATATCCAATTTCCAATTATTGTTTTAGATACAGAGTTTATGAACCATTCTCACGATGAAAATGATTTTAATAAAAAATTATATGATGAAAAAAATAGAGATTTAGTATATGTGATTCAATATAGTTTTGCAAAATCTTTAAAAGAAATAGCTTATCGTGATAATAAAAAAGCAATCAAATCATTTGTTATTAAAAGAGCGTTTAATGATTCAAATTATGACTTTAATCTCCAATATAATAAAATGACAATCTCTTTTTTAAATACATGTAGGAGTAAAATGGTTAAAACTATAGTATGCGCAGGAGCTGTAAATGATATTAAAATTATTAACCAATGAATTAATAAATATAAAAACTTATTTTCAAGAAAAACATTAAATATAGCTTTCTATAATAAAGAGTCTAAGGAATTAAATGCAAATTATTTTGATATTTATGAAGTGTTAGAAAATTCTTTTAGTTTTTCAAATACAACAAGTGATGGATCTGAATTTTACAACGCAAATAATCTACCTAGGGGAAAACAATCTAATGATATGATAGCATTAACTAGTAGTAAGAAATTTTTTGATTGATTTGATGCTACTGATGTAAATAAAATCTTAAAAATGGAAGATGAAGATATAAAAAATTTATGTAAAAAAGCATATAAATTATATGCTTATCCAAAAAATCTAAAAATGCCCTTTGAAGAATATAAGGAAATGCAAAAATCTGTAAAAAAAGTTATTAACCACTGTTATAATGATGTATTAAAAGTTCTATTATTTTTAGGTTTTATATATGAATTTTCATATGTTCATTATATGAAAAACTCTTATATTAAAAAATAATTTATCATCGCCAATTGAAATGTTTCTGTGATTATGTCATAATATAATTGTTAGAGGAATATTTCAATTATTTGTTTTTAAAAAAATGAAATAAGTTTTTTTAATGAAGAGGAGAGGTAAAGAAATGAAAAAATTATTAAGTTCATTAGCAACAGCTGGATTGTTAGCGACATCAAGTTTAAATTTGATTGCTTGCTTTAATGATTCTCCCAACTCAACAATACCAGAACCAGAAATTCCTGAATTACCTTTTGAGCCTGATGAGGATATATCAACAGTTATACCTGATTATACTCATTTAACTATAAATGGTTTAGATTTAATTACAAATAGTGATGAATTAATAATACAAGCTCTTATTTTTTCAAAACCAGAACTTGCTGAGATACCTTTACATATTAAAAATAAAACTTTAACAAATGCCGTGATTTCTTCACCAAAATTTTTATACACAGTCACAGTTACATTTAACGCATTGATACAAGAAAATTTTTCTGTTGGTTTAATTGAATGCAATAATATGGTTATTAACAAAATTTTTGAATTAATTCCTGAATCAAACTACTTTAACTTTTCAGTAGTTGCACAAAGAACATTAAATTGAAATCAGAATAATTTTAGCTTTGATAGACTAGCTACAATATCTTCAACAGACTTCTTTGGGACGGTTGATATCAGTTTCAGTCTTACTACAATGATAATTGATAATATTGCACCTAACGTTATTACAGCATCATTAAAATTAAATGAAGAAAAATATCTTTTTACAGGAGGAGTTGGAGCCAGTTCGTTTTTAATAAAACTTGATTTAAGTGAAAAAGAACCTGTGGTTAGTGTTTTAGTTCCGTCATTCTTTTCTCATAGATCGGTTGAAGCAATGTTATTACTATTAGATGGTACAATTCTTATTGGAGGAGGTACTTCAACTGATGGAAGAAATTCATTTATAATGAAAGTTTCTTTAACGGGAGGGGATTCTGAAGTTCAAACAACTGAAATAGCTTCAAATTTTGCTCCAGCAGCGGTTTGATCAATGATTCAATTAGATGATGGAAGAATATTTATTATAGGTGGTTCAAAAGTTAATGGGTCTGATTCTTTTTCAATTATAGTTGATTTAAACTCTGAAACTTTATTGTTAGAAAAAATAGCTGAAAATTTTGTGCCTAGTATTCCTCGTACAGTTATTCAATTGCCTAATGGTATAGTTCTTATTTCAGGAGGAACGGATGGTAATGGTCTCAATTCATTTTTAGCAACAATTGATTTAAACGAAACAATTCCCCAAGTTAATAGTTTAGTGTCTGAGAACTTTGCACCATCAACAGTTTGAACGATGGTTGATAGTCAAACAACTAGTAATAATTCATTAGTTACAGTTTTATTTTCGGGAGGGACAAATGTTAATGGAATTAATTCATTCTTATTAAGAATTGAAATTAATATAGAAGGTATTGATGTTGCAATTTTAAAAAATGAACTTTTAGTTGCAAATAATTTTGCACCATCAGTAGTTCGTTCAATAGTTCACTTTCATAATAGCTTAGTTTTATTTTCAGGAGGAACGGATGGGTCTAATTCATTCTCAATGAGAGCATAAATAAAAAACTTTTTATATATAATTAAAATCACTTAACAATAAAAACAATGGTTATGTGCCAAAATATAAGGTATTTAGCGGTAGTGTCATTGATAACATCAAAATTTGAAAAAGATTACCAATAAATTTCATTTAAATTAATAAATCTTTGCTTTTTTTTGAAAAATAGTGTATTATGATACTGATATAAAAGTATATATAACTTTTATATACACTTAAAAGGAGATAAATTTAAATATGAAAAAATTATTAGGATTATTAGCAGCTACAGGTTTAGTTGCATCAACTTCATCAGTTGTTGTTGCTTGTGGAAACAATGCATTAGCAGCTACTGGAAGTATTGAAGTAGATGCTGAAATAGTTGATGGAGAAGGAATAGTTATTCTTGCAGTAACAGAAGACAATATAACAGTAACGGGAACAGGTAACGAAAACTGAACAATTTCTAGTATTGCAATTGTTGCAAACGCAGAAAATGGTCTAGCAGATACTGGAATATTAACATTAGAAACAGCTGGTTTTGAATTAGCATTAGATGGTGATGATGAAATTGATTTAACTAAAACAGAAACATTTAGTTTTAGTGTAAACATCACATTGACAAGTAACCTAGAGACTGAAGAAGAAATAGAAAATACAATTTTAGAAAACGTAGCAATTACTGCAACAATTAGTGGTGTAACAACTATTTCAGCAGAATAATAAATTTTCTTACCCACATTTTATGTGATTATATAAAAAAAATTGTGATAATTAAATTATTATCACAATTTTTTTTATATGTTTGAAATAAAATATTTATATCTTATTACTTATTTTAAAAACAAAACATTAGATAATAACAAAAATATATTGATACTTTTTTCTGGACACAATGTAAAATAATTGTGAAAAAAAGAGTTTATTATGATAAGTTACTGGTTGATTTTATGGAGCAAGAAGATTAAAAATGTTTTTGAAAACAGAATTTAGTTACAAAAAAAGTTTTAAAAGCTATGAAATTTTATGACCTAAAAACAAATATCTATAAAAAACCAAGAATAAAAATAGAAAGACCTGAAAAAATCGGAAAATATGAAAGACTTTTAGTTACAAAAAAAGATTTAACTAAATTTGGAGATGTATTTTCAGTTGATATAACAGAAAAAAAATAAACGGGCAAAAATTATATACTTGTGGTTTTTATCATGTCAATTCTAAAAAAAAAAAAATTTATGGACTAATCACAAAATTTAATAAAAGCAATAATTTGTTTATTTTTAAGAATGATATATGAATTTGGTTTGAAAGATCCAAATTCACTGATTCATTCTGATAATTGCTCAGAATTTAAATCATATTATTATAAACTACTTGCAATGAATTTTAATTTTAATTAAGTATGTCTTGGATTTGATAACTCTATAGCTAATAGTTATATTGAAAGATTTTGAAGTGTTATTAAACGAGAAGTCATTAAAGAAAATTATAGATATTATTCAATTAATGAATATATCTATAATTTAGATTTATATACAGAATTTTATAACCATTCAAGAATTAAGTTATAAAATTAAAGTATCCTGAAAAAGATGTCACTACAGATAATAACAAAAAAAATAAATTTGTAGAAAAACTATAAAATAAAAAAAATATTTTATGGTATAATATATGCTTATAAAATGGTAAAATTAATATATCTAAAAAAAATGACAGTAAGGAGCAAAAAACATGAAAAGAATAAAAATAATTAAGAAAAATCGAAAATCGCAGTTCATGCTAATCGCAATTATGCTATTTAGTCTTGCTTATCTAACTTTTGGATTACTTATGTTGTTTTCTCCTTTAATAAATTATGTTGATAATAATGGTGAATCTATCTTCATATTATTAAGAAATTTTTTTACAAACGAATTAGGTTATAATAATTTTAATACTTTTTTAACAGAATTTCCAGATCGAGAATGATCGTATAATAGTTGACTTCCATTCATTTTATCATCTTCAGATACAAATGAAATAGCTTTTTTACCGTCATCAATCACCTTAATATGAATACCTTTAATAGTTGGTGGAGCTAGTTTTTTTGTAATATTAACTAGATATATAATTCATATAATTGGATATAAATCAATAAATAAAGCAGGAACTGCAAAAATAATCAGACCAATTAGAAGTTATCAACTAACTTTAACACTTACTTGATTCTTCTTTGTGATATTGTCTATTACTGCATTTCTTACATATATTTCTTCTAGTATTTTTTGAATTGGAGGTTTCTTTTCTCTTAATTATGGAGAGGGTCAGTTATTAATTATAGTAGGGGATACAACTTCTGAATTCTATAATTTTGAAGCTTTTTTAATAGAAACAGGTATGCATAATAGTTTTTATTGATTATCAATGCTATTATTCAATAATTGATTTAATAACCATGGTCAATATTATGTAGATATAGGAACTGTTCCTTCAACAAATGATAGTGTTTCATATTTTATAATAACTTTATGATTTTTAATACCAGCACTTCCTCTATTATTATTTTGAATAAATAGTTTTATTGGTTCAATAGTGGGATCTTGTTCGTGAGGAACGATAAATTCAATTGTTTTAGAAGCTATTAATTTTAAAAAAGAATCTACAGATGACACGTCAGAAAACAAACAAAATTCTGATAATAAAAAAATAAAAAATAAAGAAAAAGACTCTCATCAAGAGAGGGAAAAATGTTTAAAATTTTATAAAAATTTAAAATTGATGACAGAACTTTCAGAAACAACTTGATCTTCTTTATATATAAAAGCAAACGAAAAAATAAATGAATTAAATTCAGATGAAGAAATAAAAAAAATAAATTGACAAGATGAAGTGCGTATCATTGATGAAATTATTGCAGATTTTTTTGAAAAAGATAAGAAATTTATTTTACTTTTAGAAAAAATTATATCCAGTTCTCAAAATGTAATTACAAATTCTCAAAAAAAAGTTTTTAAAAAACTAATTGAAAATTATAATATTCATTATGAAGAACAAAAAATCATCGAAATGGAAACAACTATTGAAGAAATTTATTTAAATTCATTTGAATTTGAAGAGTTATATGGAAAAATTGGTTATTGTATTAAAAATAAATTGATAAAAAAATTCAATAAAATTAATGATGAATTAGAAGTGATAGACCGATTAAATTTTGCAAAAGATAACGAAGATTATGATGAATATCGTGGTGTATGTTTAGAAGCTATCATAAAGATTTCTCCTAATAAACAAAAAATATCATCACTTATAAGAGAAATGTTTGAATAAATATTTATTATATATTGAAAAAAAAGGTGAGATTAATTGAAATTAATAGGAATTAGCGGATATATTGGATCTGGTAAATCGACATTATTAAGTTATATAAATAATAAATATCATATAAAAGTTATAGAAGCAGACATAATCTCAAAAAACGTTATAAAAAACAAAAAAATTATAGATTTTTTAAAGTTAAAAATTCCATCATCTATCAATGATGATGGAATTGATAAAAAAAAATTAAGAAATTTAATTTTTACAAATAAAAATTTAAATGATCAATTCACTTCAATTATTTGACCGTTAATTACAAAAAAAATAAAAAAAATATTAAAATCAATTAATTATAAATATGAGAAAATAGTAATAATAGAAGCGGCTGTCATTACTGGATTAGACTTAAATTTTAATAAAATAATTTTATTAAAAAAAGAAGAAGAAGAAAGAATGAATATAGTTCTCCAAAGAGATGAAATAGATATTTCTGAAATTAAAATGATATCTAATTATCAAAAAGAAAAACTTTTGGGAGTAAAATTTGATTATATATTAGAAAACAATGCAGATATAAATATTTTTTATAAAAATATAGATAAACTAATGAAAGTCATTTTACGTTAATAATGCTTACAAGTTTAATAACTAAAAAATAGTCAGATATAATGATTTATTCTCTGACTATTTTTTTATATATTTTATGAATTTAATATTATCTTGATGTGCTTTTTTTACTTGATGGTTTAGGTTCATTTGTTGCAGATTTTTTGGTTTCAGATTTTGCAATTATTTTTGAAGATGGTTTAGGTTTATTTGTTGCAGATTTTTTGGTTTCAGATTTTGCAATTATTTTTGAAGATGGTTTAGGTTTATTTGCAGTTTTTTTTGTAGTTGATGGCGTTTTCTTTTGTTTAGATAATATGTCACTAACAACCACTTTTATTAATTCTTCTGTTTCTTCTTTTGTAAAATAATCTCTTTCTAATTTTTGTTCATCTTCAAGTTTTGCCACTGCTATGTCTAATGGAGAAGGGGTTAGATGTTCTTCTTGTATGTCATTAGGGGGTGATAGGGTGGTGATAGGGTGGTGTAAATTAATATTTGACGGTTTTCCTCCATTAAGTTTTAATTTTAACGCTTCAATTCTATTGCTAACTTCTTGTTCACTCACCTCTTTACCTTCACTTAAATCATCGCTATTAGTTTTTATTAATAATTTTTGTTTAGCTATATTCGCTTTAGCTTGTTCTAATATAGCTCCAAGTGATCCTGGAGGATTTTTATATTTTTTTTCATTTACTAAAACATCTTCTTCTGTTTGTATACCATGTAATTTTCTAACCTTAGCTCCAAGGTCATTTTCTATTTTATTCAATCTATTTGTAATGGTTTGTTCTTCACAGACATGTATTTTCAAATGAATGGGACAAAATTTAGGTATTGGTTGTGACATTCTTTTTTCCTCCTTAACTTGTTAAATACAATTAAGATATATAGTCATTTTAACATATTTTTATCTGTTTTTAATACATAAAATATAAACTGTATATTATAATATACAGTTTATATTTTATGTATTAATGTTTTATCACAATTTAAACAAAGAATATTTACATTCTTATTATTTTGATCACAAAAAATTATCAGTTCACATTCCGGGCACATATATACATCTCTTTTTGTTGTACGATATTTTTTTTGATCTCTATAAATACCATAGATATGTTTTAATTTTAAAGTTTCTCTATTAAAAACAAGTTTTGTGTTGATTATTTCTATTAATTTTTCTGATGGAAATGTAAAAACAAAACCCATCCCGTGTGAATTTGTATTTTCACCACGAATAGTTTTTTTGATGGATAATAATCCGTAATTTAAAGCAGTATCTCTGAATTTTTTATTATGGCGTTGGTTATTTTCAACATCTTTTATACCATTTTGATAATTAAATTGGTGAACCATTTCATGAACTAAAATACCAATAATATTGTTCACATCTCCATTCAAAGCTAAAGTTCATATAGTTATTTGCATTTGCCCATCAATCCAGCCTTCTCTTGGAGAAAAATGCCCTAAAGTCAATTTTTTATGTTTACGGATGTTGTTTTCAACAGCTATTTTAACTGGTTTTAATTCATTTTTAAATAAAATACCATTTAGTTGGTGATGCAAAGATGATAACTCAATAATAAAATCTTCTAATAAAATATTTTCCATTATTTTTCGCTCCTTTTTTTTGTTATTTATTTCATTTTTTAATCAATTCTTCGTTAGAAATGTGAATATCATCATTTTTTAAATATTTGCTTTGTTTTTTGTTTTTATCATTAAATTTTAATAAGCTGCTAGCTGTAAACGCTTTATTACTTCCAAATTTTTTTTCAATCTTTTTTAATAAATTGTTTATTTCATTTTTTTTAAAACCATTATCATTAGATTCTATATCTTTTAAACTTAATTGATTCAAATTATTAATATTATCAATTAAATTTGATAATTTAATACCTATTAATAAAATTTTATCTCCATTTCATAATTCTGCAAAACTTTGTTTTGCAGAAGAAAAAAATGTCTCTACATTATTACTATAACTTTGTAATGTTTCTTGTTTTGATGTTCTTTTTTTAAAAGATCTAATGTTAATAAAATCACTATTTTTATATTTAATTGTTACTGCCACAGTTTTTCCTTTTACAAATCTTTTATTAGCTCTTAATTGAATTTTTAAACACAATTCATAAATCATCTCATTAATTTCATTTATATTTGATGATGGAGTATTTAATGTAAATTCATTACTAATTGTTTTTAATTCATTTGAATCATATTCTACTTCATCGCTCGCTATACCATTAGCTCAAAAATGTAATATAAAACCTCTTTTTCCCAGTAAATTTTGGATGAATTTTTGGTTACTTTTTGCTAAATCTCCTATTGTATTAATATTATTAAGTTTAAATATTTTTTCAGTCGCTATTCCAACCATATACATTTTCCTAATATCTAATGGTCATAAAACTGTTTGTATATCTTGCGGCAAAAGAAAAGAGATACCATTAGGTTTATTAAAATCTACACAGCTTTTTGCTAAAAATTTATTTGTACTAATACCAATAGAACATGTTAATCCTGTTAAACGAAAAATTTCAAATTGCATAGCTGTAGCCAATTTTTTAACTGATTTATATTTTTTTCAAATATTTGTAACATCAATATAACATTCATCAATTGAGTTTATTTCTATTTTTTTTGTAAATTTAGTAGATATAATAACAAATATTTCATTTGAAAATTTTGAATATAGTGCAAAGTCAGGTTTTACTATTATCAAATCATCGCATAATTCTTTAGCTTTAAAAATAGGCATACCTGCATTAATATTAAATTTTCTTGCATTATAACTAGAAGTTAAAACAACAGAACGTTTATTCGCAGATGAAACAACCATATTTTTATCTTTTAAAAATGGATTTGTAGCGATGTGACATTCCGCAAAAAAAGCATCCATGTCTAAGAGAAAAATTATTTTCTGGTTTTTATTCATTTTTTAAATTACTAAAATAATTTCAGCTTTCATTTATGGTAGTTTCTATGTTTGTTTCATTAATTTTGTTATTTATTTCTTCTTCTTTTTTTATTAAACATAAATATTCAATATTTTTCTTTTTATTTCCTAATATTGGTGAATAATTTATATCTATAACACTAAAATTATTTTTGTTACAATATTCAACTACTCTTGTGATACTTTTTTTATGGTTGACTTTTGAATTTATTTTTCCGTTTTTAATATCTTCTCTATCCGATTCAAATTGAGGTTTAATTAAAATAATTCCAAAAATATCATTATCTAAAATTTCTTTTAAATTAATTAAAATTTTTTCAACCGATATAAAACTTACATCACAACAAAAAAAATCTATTTTTTTTAAAAAAACTTCTTTTTTTACATATCTGAAATTTGTTTTTTCCATTGATTTGACCTTAGGATTTATTCTTAATTTTCAATCCAATTGATTTGTTCCCACATCAACAGCATAAACATATTTAGCTTTAAAAAATAAACAACAATCAGTAAAACCACCAGTCGAACTTCCGATATCTAAACATATCAAATCCATTAGATTTATATTTCATATTTTGATTGCTTTTTCTAATTTTTTGCCAGATCGACTGACATACTCTTTATCTTTTGCAATAATGTTTATAACGGCTTTATCTGGGTTTAACATTGTTCCTGGTTTAATTATTTTTTGATTATCAACAAGTACATTACCATCAATTATATATCCTCTAGCTTTATTTTTATTATCAAAGAAATTATTTTCTATTAAAATTTGATCTAATCTTTTTTTCATAAAATCTCCAGTTTTAAAATTTAATTTTGTTTATTTTGATAAAATTTTCTTTCAAAATCTATTCATTCAGTTATTTTTTTAAAAATTTCTGAACCATATGTTTTCTTAAATCTTTCTTTCAATTCACCTAGTTTTTTGGCATATTTTTCGCTAGTTATTAACATTTTCTTTGATAAATTTAATTTTCCATATAATTTTTTATTTAAGTTTTGTGAAACTTGTTTTAGTTCTGATTTTTTTTCTTCCTCTGAATCAACAATAATATTTACTGAACTATTTATAATATTCGTCAAATATGATGATCTTTTTTCATTAGGAATGTTTTTTTTTATCTCATTAATAGATAAATCATCAAATAAAATAGTTTCGGTATCAATGATTGGTTGTTTTGGAAGTCTTTCAAATTCATTTACAATTGTTGGGTTTTTTGATAATAAAATGCCTTCTATCATATTGTTATTATTTGTAGATATTTTATCTTCGTATGCAACTGTTAAAGAATCAAAACTTGAAATATAATGTTGGGGTAATTTATCTTTATAAAAATTGCGATTAAATTCATTTAGTTCTTTAACTAATGTTTTTTCTGAACATTCAGATACTTTTATTAGTCTTTCATATTCATTGAAAATAATTGTGTCATTTTTATCTTTTATATGTAATATTCTTCTAATTTTTTCAACATCTTTTAAAAAAGTATCAACTTGTTCTTTTGGGATATCTCTTAATAAATTATCTATATCTTTTTCCTTAGAAATTTTATCTATAAAATATTGTTTATTATCATCAAATTTCATATAACACACCTTACACTAATACTACAAAAAATTATATCAAAATAAATACTTTAAACATAATATAATTAAATTATTATAAATATTTTTAAACTAAATTATTATTTAAAATCTTCCTCTGAATTTTCATCAATTACTTTTTTTACTTCACCTTCTATTGATTCTAATTTAATTTTTGCAACTTTTATTAATTCAGTTCCTTTTTTAAATAATTCAATTGAATCTTCGATATTTGTATTAGGATCATTCAGTTTAGTTGTTATATTTTTTAATTCTTCAATAGTATCTGAAAAATTTTTATTACTCATTTTCTGACTCCTTTCTAATATCTATTATTTGCATTGATAATTTACCATCATTTAGTTGTGCATAGATTTCTTTTGTTTGATCAACTTGATCAATAGAAGATATTATTTTTTTGTTTTGTTTTAAAAGAGCATACCCTCTTTCCAATGGTTTTTCAGGATTTAATAAATTAAATATATTAGTTCTTGTTTTGAAATCATTTTTTAAAGTGTTAAACTTTAAATTTAATGTTTCAATAATTGTTGTTCTTGTATTTTTTAAAAAAATGTTAAAACTTGAAACCTTATATCTTAAATTATAATTAAAAGAATTTAATAAATTTTGAAATATATTTATAGATGAATTTATCTTATTTTGCAAATTATTCTTTAAAGAATAATTTGTTAACAAAAACTCTGATGTTAAAATTGATAGTTTATTCTTTAAACTATTTGCTAAATTATTTTGCAAAATATTCAAATTTTTAATTAATTCTATACTCAATGGTGTTGCAATTTCAGCGGCAGCAGTTGGCGTAGAAGCTCTTTTATCTGCGACATAATCTGCTAAAGTGAAATCTGGTTCATGACCAATACCTGTAATAATTGGTATTGAAGATTCATAAATCGCTTTGATGACTGGTCATTCATTGAAGGTTCATAAATCCTCCGCACTACCCCCACCCCTACCAACTATTAATACATCTAATTTCTTATTAAATTTATTTGCTATTTTTATTTTTGTTATGATATCAAGTGTAGCTCCTTCTCCTTGTACAAGAGTTGGAAATATATATATATTTGCGATTTTATATCGGCGTTTTATATTGGTAATTAAGTCTCGAATAGCATCACCAGTAGCTGCTGTTATAATACCTATATTACTAGGTATTTTTGGTAGATGTTTTTTATTTTCTTCATTACTTCAGCCTCTCTTTTTAAGATCATCTAAGCGATTTTGAAATTCAATTGCACGTTGACCAATTCCATCAATTTCTACATATGTTATTGTAAAAGTTATTTTTCCAGAAGGTTTATAATAACTTAAACTTCCAGTAGCAATAATTTCTGTTCCTTCTGAAATATTTGATGATAAAAAATTGGCAGTATTTGATTTTCAAATAGCGCAATTAATTTTTGATTCTTCATCTTTTAATGAAAAATAGATATGACCAGATTTATTATATGTTAAATTAGCTATTTCTCCTTTAACTTTAATATTTTTAAAAAGAACATTATTCTCAAGTGCTTTTTTAATTAATTCATTAATCTCTGAAATTTTTTTAACTTGAAATTCAAACATTTGAACTACCTCCAGTTATTTTATGCTTTTTAAAAATTGAATTTCATTAATAGATATTTTTAATTTTAAGAATATAGAGTAATAATTCATAAGACGTTGTAAAGTTAAATTTCTTGAATTTAGTTCAGTTTTAAAAGAGTCCATTCTTTTAATAATGTAACTATTTAACGAATCAAGAGATTTTGCAAAGATTTCATTTCTGAATTTATATCGTTTTTCTTTATCTATTTTTTTTGATGTTAAATTAACATATTTTACATTATTTAAAAACAATTCATTATATTCTATAAAATTATTTTCATAAATAGAAATTTTTTTAATGTACTCTGTGATTTCAGATTTACTCATATTATTTAACATGCTTAACAAAATATCTGAATATACTTCATTTTCATTATTGTCATTAATATTAAAAATTGAAGAATTAAAATCTAATGTTTGTGTTTGAGTGATTGAACTACGAATATTACTATCTTTTTTTGTTTTCTTTTGTGTTGTTATTTTTTTGCTTGATTTTTTTTCATCTTTAAATAAATTTAGATCAATTTCTGTATTTGAATTATCATTTTCTTTCATTATTTCATCTTTTTTAAATACTTCAAAATCTTCATCATAGTTTTTTGTTTCTATTAGATCATCATCATTTTCTAAAGTTTCGCTTATATCTATAGTTTTTTTATAATCCTCTATTATATCTGTTTTTTGTTCTTCTTTTGTTAAATTCAATACTATTTTATCATAATATGTGTCTTGGACATTATCTTCTTCTATTATTTTTGTTTTTACCTTTTTTTCGTTTGTAATTTCATTGGTATCGTTATCAATAACCTCATCTCAAAACATATTTAAAACATTTTTTTGAGTTTTATTTATTATTGTTGTTTTCTTTTTAGATTTTGGTTTTTTATCAATCTCTTCTTTTTTTAAGGTTTGTGTGATAGTATTTTCTTTATTTTTTAACTTAACCTCTTTGGTTTTTTCTTTTAGAATAAATTCTTCTGTTACTTCTCGATTATTGTTTTTACCTAAATACAATGTACGAGAATTTGTTAACGATGTTGGTTTTTTAATGTTTTCAATTGCGTTTTTATTATCTTTTATTAAAATATTTTTAATATCTTCTAATAAAAAAAAGTTTTTCTGAGAAATTAATTCGACTAAACTTAATTCATCGTATTTACCAACAGTGACAACAGGAATATCTAAATCTAATAATTTATTTAATATTATTAAATCATTTAAAAAAGAAGTTTTATAATGTTTTTTAATGTCAACATTATTATAAAAAACTACTAAAGTTTCTTTATTTAAAGACGAAATAATTTTTTGATATATATTCTCATATTTATTTTTAATATGGTTTATTAGAGAAGTATCCAGTCGAGCAAATGAATTTAAAATGATTCTTGAGAAGTAATCATCTCATAAAGATTTGAAATTAATATCTTGTTTTTTAATCTCTTTATGAGCGACTTCTTTAAAGAGATTTAAATCAAAATACGAAAAATTTCTTGCTAAATCTGCTTGTAAATCAAATACTGATTCATAGTATTCTGTATTGTTTTTAAAAAAATCAGTATAATACCAATTTATGTTTCTAACTTTTATAGCGATTTTAAAAGTTAGATTTAAATCTGTTATGAAATTCATAAATTTTTCTTCTGTCTTAGAAATAGAACTAGCAGTAATAATAACAATATTTTTAATATTATATTCTTTAATTTTTTGATTAGCTTTATATAAATAATTTTCTAATATTAGAAAATTTTTCTTATCTGTTATTTTCGCAATAAATGTATTCATAAAATTCATTATATAAAAACTTAAGAATGCTTCGGTTAAAAGAGTTTTATGATCTAAAAATTCTTTACCGAGTTTTACTTTTTCTAAATACATGTTAAATTCTTTCATAAAAAAATGATAGATATCTTTAGAAACTTTTTTATTATATACATTTAATTTCTCTTTTAAATTCTTTATAATCATTTCTCTTTTCTCCTCTTAATAATTTATTTTATCTAAAATAGCATTGATAAAAGATGTATCTCAACTCGGCAAGAACTCTCTTGTCATTTCTATTGCCTCTGTAATTACAATAGATTTATTTAGTTCAAGATTTTTTATTTCATAAACACTGTTTATTAAAATAGCCTTAATAATATTTGGCAATCTCTCTCAAGTTCAATTTTTGCTCAATAATATCAAGAGACTTTCTTTAAAAAAAGAATATTGGTTTAAAATTGATAAGAAGTGTCTTTCCATTTCTTCGTCTTGTTTTTCAAATTGTGACCCATCAAGAATTTCTTGTTTAATTTTAAAAATATTTTCTTTCATCAAAAAAAATCTATACAAAATTTGTACACAAAATCTTCTTTTGGTTTTTAAATACTTTATACTATTTGTCATTACACTAGAAATCCTTTTACATGTAAGATTATTATACCAAATATTTACTAACAGCTAAATAAATAATCATCATAAAATAAAGAAAATATAATCCTAAAACAAAAAATAAAGATAAAATAACCTTTATTTTAACATTATAGACAATTTATACTTCTAAAATTATAAAAATATAGTATATTTAACAAATAAATAATACTTTTTTAAATTAAATTATTGAAATTTCAAAAACAGATCTTATTATTAAATCAGTTCCAAAAAAATTAAAATCAAACGTTGTTCCAATTTCTCCTGAAAGATTATTTGGGTCATTATAGATAACTTCTATATTATTAGGACTAACAGGATTTAATATATAATTAAATGATTGTACTATATTCATTGCATTTCAACGCAATATGACTTCAGTAGCAGAAATTTGTGAGTACGTTCAGTTAATAAAAATATTATAATTATTTAAATCCAATTTTCTTATCATAGTTTTATAAACTGCATTATTAAAATCTATAGCAGTCATTTCAGAACTAATTAAATCTTCACAAACTCATAAATCTTGTTTTTCTCCGTCTTCTACTTGTTTTAATTCTTTAAAATTATTGATAGAATTAAGAATAACTATATTATTATTATTAATTGTAAAATTTATTGTTTCTCTATTAGTTAAATTAAAAAGTAAAGGCGCTGAAACTTGTTGGTTAATTCGCATATTAAATGTTAGAGGAATATTAAAAAAACCTTCGTTTTGTGAACTGTATTTTTTCACTAATCGTATAAGTTCTTCGTTTGAATTAATTTCTTTATCTCTATATTCAAATTCAAAAACAAACTGTGTTTTATCAGTTTCTCACAATTCATTTGTATTTATTCTTGATTCTATTAAATTAATCAATAAATTTTGAATTTTTGTCTGGATATCAGCGTTTACATCATTTAAGTCTAATAAATTTAAAGAAATTGTATTTATATTTGAAAGCGACCACAAATCTCGTAAAGAAAGTATTCCATTATATTCTCTATTCACTCTAATTGTATTACAAGCAGCAACTGTTGTGCTGCTTGTAGCGACAAGTCCACTTATCGCGAAAAATAATAACATTTTTTTCATTTATACTCACTTCACTTATCGCCATTATTTTACACTATAATATTATTAAAATAAAGGAGAATAATAAAAATGGATGATAATTTTGATGAAACTAAACGAAAAACTCTTTTTCATTTTTTGCCTGAAACATCTATACAAAAATTAAGTCAAAAAGAAATAAATATTTGTTGTGAAAAAATAATACTATCATTTAATGAGTTATACTTTAATTTAAAAGTAAAAGAATTACTAAATAAAACATGTAAAAAAAAATTATAAAATTAGTATTGATATTTTATTTGAAGATTTCAAAATTAACTTACAAGAAATGCCACAGCATCAAGATGAACCATTTATATGACACGATTTTATAATAAGTGCATATGTATTAATCAATAATATTAAAGATGAATTAGATGAATTAAATAAAAAAATAGTAGGTATTTTTTTATTTCAATGTTTAAGTTTAAATTCTACTTTAAAATTAGAATTAGAATCATTTAATAAAAATTTTAAATATTAAAATTATCTTTAAATTCATTTTTTTCAAGCATTTCTATTTCTGCTTTATATGGACTCACTTTCTCATTAATTCAAGGAGTTTCTAAAATAATGGGTATCTCTTTAAAACGGATATCATGAACTATATTTGCAAGTGCTTTAAATCCGATATATCCATATCCAATATTTTGATGGCGATCTTTATGTGAATTTATAGGATTTTTTGAATCATTTAAGTGAATTGCAAATAATTTTTCTAATCCAATTAGTTTGTTAAATTCATCCATTACCTCTTCAAAATTATTTTTTATATCATAACCTGAGTCATGCATATGACAAGTATCAAAACAAACTCCCAACATTTCTTTTCTTTTTATCCTATCCAAAACAAATTTAATTTCTGTAAAATTTATACAGACTTCATTACCTTTTCCGCTCATTGTTTCTAAAGCTATTTTTACTGGTGAATTTGGTAACTCTTCATATACTAAATTTATTCCTTTTGCAATATTTTCTAATGCTGCTGTTCTATCTAATCCAACCGCAGAACCAGGGTGTATAATTACTGTGTGTACACCAATTAACTCTAGTCTTTGCAATTCTTCTTTTAAAAATCTAACGCTGAATTGAAAAGTTTCTTGTTTTATTGTATTTGCTAGATTCATAATATAAGGACCGTGACATATAACTTTTTTGATATCAATATCATTTTCTTGTAAAATTTTTTGAAATTCACTAACATTTAACTCTTCTACAGATTTTCTTATCATATTTTGAGGAGCGCCTGTAAAAAACATTAAAGTGTTTGCATTATTTGATATCGTTTCTTTAGCACTTCCAATTAAATAATCATTTTTTGCATTCATGCTTACATGACTTCCTAAATAAAATTTTTTATTCATTTTTTTCTCCTTTGATGATTTTTTGCACTTCATTAATATCATTTTGAAAAGTTTCTTTCATTATTTTTAATGAAGAAAATTTTTTTAATTCCCTAACTTTTTTAATGACTTTTATTTCAACTTCTTTATCATAAACATATTTATCAAAATTTAATATAAATATTTCAAATAAATTTTGATTTAGTTCATTATTTCAATAACAACCAACTCCAAATAATGTTTCTTTAATTCCAGATATATTAACTTCACAAGCATAAACGCCTTTTTCAAGAGGTAAATCTTTTGAAACAATCAAATTTATTGTAGGAAATCCGATTTCTCTCCCCTTTTGTTTCCCTTTAACAATTTTGCTAAAAAAAACTAAATCAATCTTGTTGTTTTTTTTAATTGTATTTTGGTTTAAAGAATTAAAACAAATTTTCTTTTTTAGTTTTTGATTATTTTTTACGACTAAACAATCTGTTTTTCATTTTTTTTGAAAAAAATCTGTGTTTAATTCTTCTATATCTTTTATTCTAAAATCATCAGATATTAATATCTTTTTTAATTTTAATTTTTCAAAAAAATTTTCATATAAAACGTTAAAGTTTATCTTGTTATTATCATTATTAATATTAAATAAATAAAAAATAAATATATCTATCTTTGCTTTTTTTATTTTACAATTAATAATTTTTTGTTCTCTAATATTTAAACTATTTTTTTTATTAAACGGAACAAGAACACAAGTTTTTAAAGCATTTTTTTTCGCATCAGTTCTTAGTTTTTTTATCAATTTATCTTCAAAAATAGACCAATTTTCTAAATTTACTATTAGCCCTAAATTTGAAAAAGAAATTTTATTTAAATACTTTAAATTGTTATCCGCAAAAAATATTTTCATAAATTTCTCCTTCTAATTTGAATATTTAAAAATATAAATAAATTAGTTTTATATTAAAACGTTATAAAGTTTCTATTTTTTTTTCTATAATTTTTAACTCTAACTCTAAATAAAGTTCTTCTGTTTTCGCAATAGAAATTTTCTCTCCTAGACCTGTTTTTTCTTTTCTCTTTCTAACCATGTTATTAAACAAGAAAAACCCAAAAACAGGAATAATCATCACTCATCAACAAGGACGCTTAACTTCTTTATCATATTTTTTAATATTTTTTCGAATTGCAATTAGAGCTATATTAATGCTTGATTGACTTGTTAACAATTCATCTTTATTAAAATTATTATATTTTTCAAACATTTATATCACCATTCATTTAAAATTTTAAAGAGATACCTTTTGATTTAGTTTAAGAATAATATCATTGTTATAATAACTTATTCCTTTCATAAATTCAATCTCTACTTCTATTATAATTTATTTTATTTAGATAATGATAGATTTTTATATTTTTAAATATTTAATGGTAAAAATGGTAAAATATCTTAGAATATAATAAATTTAAATATTTTTAAAGAGGTGTTAATAAAATGTTTATTATTGGAATACTTTTAACTTCTATTATCGGATATTTAATTGGTTCAATTTCTTTCTCTACGATAATAACCAAAAAAAAATCTAACGTTGATTTAAAAACAGTAGGAAGCAAGAATACCGGAGCTACTAATGCTAGCAGAGTTCTTGGAAAAAAATGAGGAATGGTAATTTTATTTTTAGATATTTCTAAAATAATAATAACATCTGTTATTGCATTTTTATTTTCTCTTATAGATAACGAGGTTTTTAGCGAAATAAGTTTCTTCATTCCAGCTCTGTTCGCTCTATTAGGTCACTGTTATTCTATATATTATAAATTCCAAGGCGGTAAAGCTGTAAGTTGTTTGATTGGAATGCTTTTTATAACAAATTGAGTGTTAATTGTAGGTTTTGCTATTGTATGATGAGGGTTAATCTTTATTTTTAGAAAAGTTAGCGTATCTTCAATTTTTGCATCTTTAACAGTGATGATTTTAATTTGAATACCTCAAATTTCATTTATTAATAGTAACTATGAATGAATTTTTAGTGATTATTTAGCTTATAATGGATATAATTTTTTTACAGCGGTTAGTGAAACTGCAATTGCTGGAAAAGATTGAACAACAGCATTATATTTTAATGCTTTACACAATATATCACCACATCTTTTTTATGACAGTCTTTTTGTGATACAAATAGTTATTACCCTTGGGATTTTGCTATTAATATTTAAACATAGAACAAATATTCAAAGAATATTCAAAGGAACTGAACCAACTTTTTTTGAATACAAGAAAAAAACTTCAAAAGAAAATATATTAAAAACTTAAACATAACAATAATATCAAAACAAAAATAAATGATCTATTAGATCATTTATTTTTTATGTATAGTATACATAGATTGTAAAACTTAATGTTTATTCAAATTTAAATATATTCTTTTTTATATATTCATTTTTATTTAATAAATCATTAGATGTAAAATCATATTCAAAATGTCCTGGATAAATTTTAAAGTCTCTAGGGTAATTTTTTAATAAAAATTTTACATTTTTAACAAAAGTTTTTTCGTCGTAGTTGCCTGCAAAAATTTGTAAAGTGTTTTTTTTTAAAAAAAAACTATCACCACTAAAAATAGTTTTTTCGTTTGGGAAAACTATTAATATAGATCCTTCAGTATGACCGAGAAAAGGCATAGTTGATATATTAAAATTATTTATTTGAAATTTATTCAATCCTTCTAGAACTTTTAAATTTTTGATTGGGTCTGGGACTCATCTTTCATTTTCAATGTCATAAAAAGAACTTGTATTTTTATCCGCATCAAACAACATTAATAAATCATCTTTTCCAACAAAAACATTTTTTGGATTATGAACATTTACAATTTCATTTATTCCAAAAATATGAGAAAAATGACCATGCGTAATAAAAATATCTGTTATTTTAATATTGTTTTGTTTTGTGAATTTTAAAACTTCTACATAATTTTCATTTGCAGTATCAATTAAAATGGCAAGATTTTGCTCATTATAAACAAGATAACCATTAACATCTTTAAATTTTTTATCTGTAAACACTTTTATTTTCACGCCGAAACTCCATTTCTTTGAAAAAAAATAATATTATAATATAAATTGTATGTTTTTGTAATGCTGACGGTGTTTATTTACCCTTTTTTACTGCATTCATAGTTTTTTTTATATCTGCTTCTGTTGGTTTTCTACCCATACTTCTGTACATAGCTCTAATCTGATTTTCATTGATTGGTGGATTATTTTTTAATTGTTTTTGAATTACTTTTCTTGTAATTATAAAACCTATTATCCCTCCAGCAACAGCACAAGCTATACCTATTAACAAAACTCCTCATCAGGCCATATTTTTTTCTCCTTTTTAATTTAAATACATTCTTTTACCACTATGTATAATATCATATTTTTTTATTTAAGTAAATCAATAATTTCATTAGCTATATTTTGAGCTGTGAATTTTAAATAATCAATTATATCGTTAAAAGGTGCTGAATTTCCAAATTTATCAATTCCAAACGCTTTTCCTTCATCTCCTAAAAATTGATGTCAGCCAAATGTTGAACTAAGTTCTATAGAAAATCTCTTAGTATTTTTATTAATTATTGAGTCTATATATTTTTTATCTTGTTTAACAAATTCATTCATATTTAACATTGATACTATATTAACTTTAAAATTATATTTTTTTAAAATTTTTTTAACATCTAAAGCTAAACTCACTTCACTACCAGAAGCTATTAAAGTAATTTGTGCATCTGTTTCATTTGAAATTAAATAAGCACCTTTTTTTGCGCTTTCTAACATATCAGAATGTTTTAACTCTTTAAGATTTTGGCGTGTTGCAATGATTACACTTGGTTTTGAAATATCATTTAAAGCTATTAAATAACTAGCTTGCATTTCTGCCATATCGCATGGTCTAAAAACGTTGATATTTGGCATACTACGTAACATAGCTAACTGTTCTATTGGTTGATGGGTTGGACCATCTTCACCAACAGCGATAGAATCATGAGTAAAAATATAAAGAATTTGTAAATTCATTAATGAACTCAAACGTATTGCTGGTTTCATATAATCAGAGAATACAAAAAAACCAGATGCAAAAGGAAGTAAACCTTTATGCAATGCAATTCCGTTATTAATTGCTCCCATAGCAAATTCTCTAACTCCATACATTATATTTCTTCCAGATTTATTATTAAAATCATAATTCCCATCTGCTCCCTTAACTTTTGTAGATTCACTTAAATCAGCGCTACCCCCTATAAAATTTGGTATTTTTTTATTTAAAAAATCAATAATATTTCCTGAAGAAATACGTGTTGCTTGTTCTAAGTTTAAATTTAAAGGAGCTAAATCTTTTTCTGTTATATTTCATTTATTATTTATAGCATTATTTAATTGTTCAGCAAGCTCGAAATTATTTTTTTTGTATGATGAAAAAATATCATCTCATTTTTGGTTAGCTTTTTGCCCTCTTTTTAAAACTTCTTCTTGATAAAATTTGTAAATATCATCACTAATTTCAAACGGGTTTAAAGATCAATTAAAATATTTTTTAACATTCTCAATGTCATTCCCTAATGGAGCTCCATGTACTTTTTGAGTTCCTTCATTTGTCGCGCCAATACCTATAACTGTTTTAACCTCAATATACGAAGGTTTGTTTGAAGTTTGAGCTTTTAAAATAGTATTTTCTATTGCTTTTAGATCTTCTCCATTATAAATAATTTGTGTATCTCATCCTGCAGCTAAGAATTTTTCTTGCATATTTTCTGATTGAGCTATTTTTACAGGACCATCCAATTGAATGTCATTAGAATCATGTAGAACTATAAGTTTATTTAATTGATACCTTCCAGCAAACGAAATCGCCTCTTGGCACACTCCTTCTTGTAGATCTCCATCACCACACAAAACATATGTATAATGATCTATTATTTTTTCATTTGGTTCGTTATATCTTTCTGCTAAATGACTTTCTGCTAATGCCATACCTACAGCCATTGCTAATCCTTGTCCTAACGGACCTGTTGTTGCATCCACTCCTTCAGTATGCATATATTCTGGATGACCTGGAGTTAATGAGTTTAATTGTCTAAATCTTTTCATTTCATCAATCGACAAATTGTATCCAGATAAATGTAATGCTGAGTATAATAATGCACTACCGTGACCTGCGCTTAATACAAATCTATCTCTATTAAATCACCTAGGATTTTTAGGGTTAATATTCATAATTTTTGTAAATAATGTATATACAATAGGAGCCGCTCCTAAAACTATTCCTGGATGTCCAGAGTTAGCTTTATTAATGGTTTCTACTCCTAAAATCCTCATAGCATTTAAATTTTTGTTATTTTTATTCATATTTATTTTACCTTTCTGTTTTAATTATATATTTTTATCAAAATAAAAATATATAATTATTCTTTTTGATTAAAAAATATCAAAAAAACATTTACTTCAGTTAAATATTTTTAATACATTCAAAAATTTGTTCAAATAAAATAATTATAGCTAAAAATTTTCTAGCATATCCAGAAATATTTGAATCAAAATCTAATATTAGTTTTTTTTCATATTTTAGTTGTTCTAATTTTGAAGAATTTCCATTACTTGTTATTAAATAATTGTTTGAAGAATCATTAGAAAAAAATTGTTTTAAATAAAAATTCAATAAAGAATTATTATCTTTTCCAGTAATTATAGCTAATTTTAATTCATTTTTTTCAACTATTTTTTCAAAATTTAAATATTCATTTTCTGCATAAACTTTTTTAATTATAATATTTTTCGCTGTAAGAATTTTTTCTAAAAATTCTGTAGCTTCAATCATTTGGTAAGAAGTAAAAATAGTTATTTTATTATAAATTTTTATTTTATTTGTAAAATCATCTATTCAATTTTGGTTTTTAATAATTCATCGATAGATATTTTTTAAAATATCTATGTTATCTAAAGATAATTCTGTTTTGATATCTTCTTGTTTTGGTTTTGGTGAGGTTTTTTCTTTTTCAAATTTTAATCGTAAAACAAGTTCTCGATAACCTGAAACTTCTAATTTTTTTGAAAATTTTGTGATTGTAGAAAGCGAAACATAACAATCATCTGCAATTTCTTTTTGTGTTCTAAAAATACCATTTTGAAAATCTTTTATAAGTAACTCGCTAATAATCTTATAACTTTCATTAATCGTTTTTTTAGAAATGCTTGTAATTCTTTCATATACTGAAAATGTCATTATTAACTATTCTCCTTTATCAAAAAAATATTAAACTACTTTTATTATAGATTCTTTTCTTTGAAAGTCAAATAATCACATCGGGCGAACAGTTGTAATATAACACGTAT
>JGI994J12354_10000947_pt1 | contig 29450 bp, 27 predicted proteins | sample IntmicLarv3ML3BL_FD_12354 | JGI IMG/M metagenome (IMG submission 12354) | reverse complement strand
AAGCCCTACCCTAGCTAGAGCCTCCGCAGCAAAAGACCCGACCGCTCCGAGTCCTACAATTGCAATGCGCGCATTTGAAAATTTTTCCAAAGCATTTTTTCCATACAAAAGTTCTGTTCTTTGGAAAATCATACTTCAAAAAAATCATCGAAATTTTGGGAAATTATTCTAGTTAATTTTTCCTTAGCGAGACTCCTTGCTACCGCAATTTTTTCAATACACAATTGCAAAATCAAAGCATCTGGCAAAGCATCGCTTTCTATCAAAAGACGGTTTAATGGTATCTTTTTTACAAAGCTTAGAATCTTTGGAGAATCGAGCTCGCGCATACCAAAAGAATAATATGCATAAGACAAAGTTGCTCCATAATTATGAGCCGAATGGAACATAACTTTTTTTATTTTGAATTTATCAAGCGATTCTTTTATCTGCACATAAGCCTTTGCATTATGTAAAATAACAGGTTTTTTTAAATCCACTGCAAAGCCTAATTGAATATCGAAAACCTCACTCTGCACCTCGATTGGAACTTTGCATTTCGAACTTAAATCCAAACCAATTTCACCTATCGCATCTGCATTTTTTAAGAAAGGCACAACTTGAAAAACATCTGTATTTGCGTAGTAAGGATGTAATCCATAAGCCTTTTTTATTTTGGGAAAACGTAATTGTTCAAGAGTAATCCAATCGTCAAAATTCACACCACAAGAACAAATTTCTATATTCTTGTGATCGTAAAATCTACCTAAGTGGCAATGACAATGTGCATCACAAAGCATATTACTTTAAAACATTTAAGATATCGTTTTCAGAAACATTGCTGTAAGTAATGGCTTCGCCGATACCCTTTAAAAGAATCAGTTTCATTTTTCCATTACCCACCTTTTTGTCCCTTTTCATAAAATCGAAAAGAACTTCTGCTTTTAAATTTTTGTCAAATGTAGTCGGAAGATTATTTTTTTGCAATACATCAATTATATCTGCTGAAACATTTTCAGCTAACGAAATATTCTCAGAAAGCTTTGCAGCCAAAAGCATTCCGATAGCCACGGCCTCCCCGTGCAAATAAGTTCCATAGCCAGATGCGCTCTCTATCGCGTGCGCAAAAGTATGACCCAAATTCAACAATGCTCTACCGCCTTCGTTAGAAGTTTCACGCTCGTCAGCAGAAACAACATCTGCTTTTATCTGACAACATTTTTCGATAATTTTTTCTATGCTTGGCAACGAATCATTTTTAAATTCTTCAAAGAATTTCTTATCACACATAATCGCATATTTTATAACTTCGCCTATTCCTGCTGCAAATTCGCGACTAGGTAAAGTTTCCAAAAAGCTTGTGTCTATAAAAACTTTTTTAGGCTGATAAAATACACCAACTAAATTTTTTCCATTATCTAAATTCACTGCGGTTTTGCCACCGACAGAAGAATCTACCATAGCTAAAAGAGTTGTAGGAATCTGATAAAAATCTATTCCTCTCATATAGATAGCCGCCGCAAATCCTGATATATCGCCAATTACGCCACCGCCGATTGCAAAGAGCGCGCCCTTTCTATCTATATTTTTACTTGCTAAAAAATTACAAATTTTTTCAAGATTTTCAAAATTCTTTGAACTTTCACCAGCGCCTAAAACAAAGAGTTCTTCATTAGCTGCAAGTAAATCTATTTTTCCTTTATGCAGTTTATAGACATTTGTATCTGTTATAAAAACCAAAGTTTTTTTGCTTGCGCGTAGCTCTTGTGCTAGCAAAATTGCGCTTTCAAAAGACTTTGAAGAGATCTCTATGTCATAAGAATGTTCTTTAAGATTTACTTTTAACATTTGCTTTTACTCCAAATTAAAAACTCCATTTACGTAAGCATTAGAATCAAATTCTTTAAAATCCTCTACCTGCTCACCTAAGCCTACGTAATAGACAGGCAATTTCAACGATGCATAAACTCCTGCCAATGCTCCGCCTTTAGATGTTCCATCTAGCTTTGTTACAATTAGCCCATCAAGACCAAAAAGTTTGTTGAATGCTTTTGCTTGCTCAATGCTATTTGAACCTATAGAGCCATCTGCTACCATAATAGAATAGTGAGGAGCCATTGAATCGCACTTTGCTAAAACTCTTTTCAGTTTTGCAAGTTCTTGCATTAAATTTTCTTTGTTATGCAACCTGCCTGCTGTATCTAAAATCAAAAATTTTGCGCCTCTTGCTTTGGCTGCTTGCCAAGCATCGAAAGCTACAGCAGCAGAATCTGCACCGTGCATACTTTCTATTAAATCTATATTCAGGCGCTTTGACCATTCACGAATTTGTTCATTTGCAGCCGCTCTAAATGTATCGCAAGCTCCCAACAAAACTTTTCCTTTTTTGGAAAGTTCATACGCCAACTTTGCGGCAGATGTTGTCTTACCAGACCCATTCACGCCGACTAAACAAATAACAGTAGGCTCGCCCTTTTCTTCTATTTTTGATTCAGAGCCATTCAATATATCTGCAAGAACTTTTGCGCCTATTTCAAGAGCTGCTTTTCCGCGCAATTCTTTATCTTTTGCAAAAGCTTCTTTTATAGATTTAATAATTTTTTCTGTAGCTTCTACTCCGAAATCTGCGGAATACAAAGTTTCTTCAATCAAGTCTATATCGGCTACGTCTAGCTTTTTAGAGAATAGATTTGTTAATCCTCCAAAGGCTGCTGCCGAAGTTTTTTTAAGACCTTCTTTAAACTTTTTGAATATAGAAAACATTATTTTTTAGCAGTGCGTAAAGGTCTATTAAGAGATGTCATCACCTTGTCTAAAATGCCATTGATAAAGCGTTTTGAATCTATACCAGAAAAATCTTTTGCAATGTCAATAGCCTCGTTTATAGATACGATAGGTGGAATATCTTCTCTGCAAAGAAGCTCGAAAATCGCGAGTCTAAGAACTGCCAATTCGACTTTACCTATTCTATCAATAGACCAATTGATTGCTTCTTTTTTAATGATAGCATCGATTTCTTTTTTATTAGAATTTTCGCCTACAATCAATTCTTTCGCAAAAGAATAAAACTCTTCGCCTTGTTCTTGATTTGATAAAAATCTATTCAGAGCATCCTCAAAAGATTCAGTATCATTGATGGAACGCATATAAATAAACTGCATTGCAGCGACTCTATTTTCGCGACGGCAAGCAGTTTTGTTTGTTTCTTTAATTTCGTCTGACATATATTAAGATTCTAATTCGTCTAATAACAATGCACTTTTCCAAGCCATTTCTAGAGCAGCTTCCGCAAACTCTATACCTCTTGCGATTTTGCCTGAAGTTCTAGCTAAAGCCTGTTCATTGTTCTTTGCTGCGATGATTCCATTAATCACAGGAATCGTTGTTTCTACCGCGATAGATTGCAAAGCATTTGCGGTAGAAGTTGTGATAATTTCATCGTGAGCAGTTTCACCTTTGATGACAACACCTAGAGCGATAATCGCGTCGTAATTCAGGCTCTGAGCCAAAAGACTGCATATCACAGGTAACTCTGCGGAACCTGGGACTCTAACAATCTTAACAGATTTTTCTTTGACACCATTTTCTGCAAAGATTTTTGAAATGTCGTCTATCATAGCCTCTACCATAGATGAATTGTAACGCGCAGCGACAATTGCAAACTTATAAGGTGATGCATCGAATTTTGAAATTTTACCTTTATCTAAACTCATAATTTAAATTTTTGTTTCTGAAACTATTTCAAGACCATAGCCATCTGGCAGATTGTGTGCACCGATAGAAGTGGTCAATAAGTGAATTTTTTTCAAACCAAAATGACGCAAGATTTGCGAACCAACTCCATAGTCGCGCATATTTGGTTTTAGTGCTTTTGAAGAATTTAAATCTATACCCCAATTATCTACACTAACGCAAACAAGTACTCCGCTTTTGGCTTCAGCAATCAATTTCATAGACTTTTCAAAACTCTTCGATGCATTAGAAAAATCTTTTACATTCAATAAATCTGCAAAAAGATTTTGCGCGTGAACTCGAACATAACAAGGTTTTGAATCCACTTTACCCATACTAAGTGCGTAGTGAACTTTTTTATCAGCCTCAGAACGAAAGATTGTAAAATCGAATTTTCCAAACTTTGTTTCTATAGAAGTTTTGGAAATAACTTTTAAAGGGTTATCGTGACGCAATCTATATTCTATCAGGCTTGCAACACTTAAAAGTTTTAGATTATGCTTCTTTTTAAATTCAATAATTTGTGGAAGACGCGCCATAGTGCCATCATCATTTATAATCTCGCAAATAACTCCGCTAGGGTGCAAAGCAGCTAAACGAGCCAAATCTACAGCAGCTTCAGTATGACCTGCCCTTTCTAGAACTCCGCCCATTTTCGCGCGAAGAGGATTTATATGTCCGGGACTTACAAAGTCTTTTACAGTTTTTTTGTTATCTGCAATTTGTCTTAAAGTAAGAGCTCTATCTGCTGCGCTAATTCCTGTTGTGATTCCCTTTGCAGCATCTACAGTAACAGTAAAAGCAGTTCCTTTGCTATCGCGATTTATCTTTACCATATCGTCTATACCAAGCTCTAGCAAACGTTCGCTAGTAGTAGGTGCGCAGATTAACCCACGTGCAAAGCGTATCATAAAGTTGACATCGTCAGGCTTAACTTTTTCAGCAGCCATAATCAAATCGCCTTCGTTTTCACGATTTTCATCGTCTGTTACTATCACCATTTTTCCTTTGGCGATATCGGCGATAACATCTTCTACACTGTCAAAATATTTTCTATTCATTTCATTTTTTATTCAGAGCTTTGAGTTAGTTTTTTGATGTCTTTTTCGCCAAGACGAATATATCCGCCCTCTGGAATTTTCTTCATAACATAAGAACCAATTTGGAAGCGCTTAAGTTCTTTTACAAAGTAGCCAACAGTTTCAAACATACGTCTGATTTCGCGCTTTCTGCCTTGATGCAGCCAAACTTCGACTCTCGCAGTAGGCTCTAGAGTTGGCGCACCCATTGCCATTGGAATTACTTTTGTTGCTTTTAATTTTTCACCCTCACAGACAACTCCGCGTTCTAAAATCTTAATGAGCTTTGTGTCGAAAGTTCTATTCAAAAGCACATTGTACTTTTTCATAACTGAACTAGATGGATGAGTGATTCTATTAGATAAATCGCCATCATTAGTCAGAATCAAAAGTCCTTGAGAATTCATATCTAATCTGCCACAACAAAAAAGCTTCATCTTATTGTACGGCATAGGTAGCAAATCAAAAACTGTTTGAGCGTGAAAAGGATCGTCATTACTGCAAAGGTAACCTTTGGGTTTATTCAGAGCCAAGACAACATTATCTTGAACAATACCTGCGACCTTCTTGCCATTTACAAAAACGACATCTTTAGATTCATCAATATCCTGCCCTATTTGAGCGAGTTCACCATTGACAGTGACAAGTCTGTCTAAGATTTTTTCTTCGGCGTCACGCCTAGAGCAAACTCCGCATTGGGAAAGATATTTTTGTATTCTCATATTATCCCTCCTAGACTCGCAAAATTGTGCACAAATTGCAAATCTTTTTAAAAGCTTGAGATTTTTTATAAAATCAAAAAAAGTAGATTTTTTATAAGATGAAATTTAACCCTATAATTCTCCTACAAAAAATTGGTCTGACATACTTTGTTATATTCTTACTTAGCGCTATTTTGCTAGCTTGGGCGATGCCTGACATTGGGAAGAGCTACCCTAATTTTTCTTTGGGTGACATCGCATCTTGGGGTCTTTGTTTGATATTCTTTTTCTACGGGCTTCGTTTAGATTTTGAAAATATCAAAAAAGGTCTCTCTAACTACAAGCTACATATACTTGTTCAAATTGGAACTTTTGTAATTTTTCCTATAATAGGATTTATCGTTTATAAATTTTTTGTGAATGAAACAAATCACAACTTACTCTTAGGAGTTTTCTTTCTTTGCGCATTGCCATCGACAGTTTCATCTTCCGTAGTTTTAGTTGCGATTGCAAAAGGCAATATTCCTGCTGCGATTTTCAACGCAAGCATTTCTGGAATAATTGGTGTCTTTGCAACCCCTGCTCTGATGACTTTAGTTGTTGCAACAAGCGGAGCTTCTATGGAGTTAGGTAGTGTTTTACTAAAATTGATTTTGCAAGTTTTAGTGCCAGTGATTTTAGGTGCTTGTCTTAATTTTAAATTTGGAAAATGGGCAATCAAAAACAAAAAGTTTTTCACTCTTTACGACCAAATAATTATCTTACTAATCGTCTACACTTCTTTTTGCGATTCCTTTGCGAACCGAATGTTTGAGGGAATTTCACAGTCATCTATAATAATTTTATGTATCGCAATGATCGCATTATTTTTCAGCGTTTATGGAATAATTTATACAAGCTCAAAATTCTTAAAATTTGAAAATGCCGACACTACTACTGCTCTATTTTGTGGCTCGAAAAAATCTCTAGCTCACGGTGCTGTAATGTCGAAAATAATCTTCGCAAACTCAAATATTTTAGGAATAATTATTTTGCCAACTATGATATACCACGCATTGCAATTAGTGATTGTTTCTATACTCGCAAAAAAAGCGCAAAGATAATTTTTACCCTTGCGCCTTTTCTTTTTTTCTTAAAGAAGAAATTACTTGCGGAATGTATTCTCGCCAGCGTATGGAGCATCTTGCGGAGTATAGATTTCTTCTATACCCAATGCCTTGAGAGCATCAAACAAAACTGCACCGCAATGTTCAAATGCAATCGCTGCGTGATGATGGAATTTACCAAGCAAGCAGTGACGATAGAATCTGCGGAATCCTGGAATATATGCTGTTCCCGTAGAACCGAAAGTTTTTGGATCTATATTCAAAAACTCACCTTCGCAAATGTATGCGCGAAGCTTATCGCCTGAACCATGAATTTGGAATGCAGTAATTGGAGATGCTTTAATCATACCTTCATAAGTACCACGTGTAAGATCTGGTTTGCTATTAGGTTCGATGCCTCTGTGCATAATAACTTGATATTTTACTTGAGCATCTTTGACTCTTTTGGGAGCTGTGTTACCGCAGTGGAAAAGACCTACGACATCGTTGATATCGTACTTTTTCAACATAGAATGCAAGTCCGCGGGAATACTATGATTTAAGTCTAACATAGTAACAGAATCATTTGATGCGTATTGACTCATTAATTCTGCAACTAAGCTATAAGCGTCAGTTTCGCAAGCAACAGGGAATCCAGCTTCGTTCAACTTTGCATTGATTAAGCAAGGAACGTGTCCGCAAGCTGTTTCTTGATGAATCCAACATTGACTTGCAGCACCGCTTAACTTCAACTTTTCGCGGAAGTTTTTCAAAGCTTTTTCGTAAGCAGAAAGACGTGTTACAAAGCCGTCTTTAGGCATAGCTTTGAACTTAGAATTCTCCTTGTCTAAAGCAGATAAAGTAGAAAGTTCCTCCTTTTTGATACGCTCAACTTCGCCGTGCAAATCGAAAAGACCCAACTCTTCAACTTCAACACCGATGCTAAGCAAGCTTGCTACATTGTAGTTGCAAGTTTCAAAGTCGCGTGGACGAGGTCCGAACAAACCGATAGTTGCATTGCGTATACCTTTAACAACTTTTACTACTTTAATAAAGTGTTCAGCTTCTTTAGCTCCTGCTTGGAAATTAACAACAGGATTTTCTGGAATAATAATCTTATTCCAAAGACCTCTCTTATTGATACCCATAGTTGCACTAAGCAATCCGCAAAGAGCATCGCCTCTATCGCAAGCAAGAGACTTTGCATTTTCTTCGGCAGCTGCCATAATCAAAGTAAGACCATCGAAATTTTTGACGAAATTTGCGTCTTCAATTTCAGGAGAAAAGTTGCCTAAATATAAAATAGCAGCATCGCAACCAAGAGCTTTTAATTGAGCCGCTGCATCTTTTGCATCTTCATTACTTTCAATAACAGAAGATTTGCCTTCTGGTATTATTGGAGTAATTCCGAGTTTCTTTAACTCCGCCAACAACTTCTTTGTGCGAGTTTCCGAAAGCGAACGCGGAAAGCAGTTACGAGATGCAGAAACTAATCCAATTTTTACATCTGGAGAATATTTGCCTAATGGTAAGTACATATTTTTTATTGGTTAAATTTGTGATATAATCGCTAAACATTGTCTATACAATGCTATAAAAAGTCAATTAGATAATTTGAGTTCTTCGAGCATAAAAGTTAAGTTTTCGAGCAAGTTTTTAGTAAGAGACGATGCCTCTTTTGAATTGCTTTCAATAACAATTGCAAAAATAACTTTATGCGAAGGAATCATAACTAATAAATGAGTTTGATTATCAAAAGAATCGCCTGCCATAATCAAAAAAGAATTCCCTAACTTGGTAGAAACCCAACCATTTTTTACACTTCTTTTATACCGATTTTCTGGACTGAAAAAAGAAAGTTCTTTCTCTAACCAAACCGCAAGGTCTTTCAAAGAAAGTGTTATATTTGTTGCGGGTAATAAAATTTTTTTCTCTGATTCTATCGCGCTTAATTTTATGCTAGGTAGAATTTCTTTTAAATATTTTTCTACGATTTTTTCGTAAGAATTATAAAGATTTTTTTCACTTTTAAATTCGCTATATGCCAAAATATATGCACCTGCAGAAACGCTAGATTTTGAATACACAAAATCACTCTTAGTAGTAGCACTTCTGCTCAATTGAAAAATCACATCAAAGAGGTCTTGATAAGTAGCATCATTAGGCAAAAGTTCGTCAGTATTTTTAGCAATTCCTGCGGTTGAAGAAAGCAAGTCTGAAAGCAGAGTATCGGACTTTTCCAATCTAAAAAGATGCGACAATTCATAAGCTCTTTTATTGAGTAATTTTTTATCATTTTTATCTTCCATTATTTTTGCTAAAAAAGCAATGATTGACGCACTGCTTTTACCTAATTTTACTTCAGAATTTTCATCAGAAATTCGCAAAACTTTTGAATCTTGAATAAGCAAAAAATTGCTCTTTAAATTCGCATCTGATGAATAACGTAAAATATTTTTCTCTAGAATAGAAAGTCTTTTTTCATCTATCAAAAGTTTCTCTGGCAAATATGCAAAAGATACACTTTTTATTATAAAAAAAAGCAGAGTTATTAGAAAAAAATTTTTCATATTCTAATCTAACTTAAAACGTTTGATTGGCATTTTCTTGCCTTTGCTCTCATACCATTTCGCACAAGAGTCAGGAACGCGCATCTCGCTTAAAATATCGTCGATCTCGAATCTACGAGTTTTAACTTTGCCCTCTAAATCAGAGCAATCCAAACGAAAATCTAAGGATTCTTTTATTTCAATAGGCTCAATCAATTCGTCAGCATCCAATTCAAAATGTTTTGCGATAAGAACTGCTATGTCATATTTTGAAAGAGCATCTTTCCCGCAAAAATGATGTAACCCTGTAATGCTCTGGCGTTCGCACAATTCAACTAACAAATCTGCAATATTTTTTGCAGAAGAATATTGCCTTACATCGTTAGTTACGCACTGAACTTTTTTGTTCAATGCCCAATCTAAAAAAAGTTTTTCATTCAATGAGCGATTTTGCATCAATCCATTTCCGCATATATGGGTCACTCGCAAAACCACGCTGGTAGCAGCGGCGGCTTTTAAAATGTTTTTTTCTGCCAAAAGCTTCATCTGCCCATAAAGATTCAAAGGCATCGGAATATCTGTATTTTTATATGGCGCAGACATTCCATCGAAAACATAATCAGTAGATAAATGTAAAAATCTTGAACCTACGTGAAATGCCAATTCAGCCAATTTTTCTGGCAAAATCACATTTATATTTTGTGCATATTGAGGGTCTACATCAACCTTTGCAGGGCTTGATATCGCAGCACAATTTACAATTGCATCAGGAAATCTATCCAAAATAACTCGCTGAATTTGCCCTATGTTAGATAGATCGCAACGCATTTTTTCGAGATTTTTTAAATCAGGTAAATCGTTTGAATTATGCAATGCTAAAACTTTATGACCTCTTTCCAAAGCAGCATTTACAAAATTATAGCCTGCCAAACCTGTGGCTCCTGTACATATTATTTGCATATGAACAATCTTGAAAGATTTTAAGAAGTCTTGCAAATAGTATTTTTTATGCCAGAATACTCTCATTATAAAAAAATGAAAATAGAAAAAATTTTAAGACCTTCAGTTTTGAATCAGCCTCAATACGTCGCTGGAAAACCTATCGAGTATGTGGCTCGCGAATTTGGCTTAGATGCTAAAGACATTTTGAAAATGGCTTCTAATGAAAATCCATTAGGACCATCTCCTAAAGCTATTGCTGCTGTCAAAGAATCTTTGGATTCATTGAATTATTATCCAGATGGCGGATGTTATGAGCTCTGTCAAAAGCTCTCAAAGCAATGGAATTTAAAGCCTACTCAATTTGTTTTTGGCAATGGCTCTAACGAAGTCTTGGAATTAGTAGCGCACGCATTCTTAGAAAAAGGATGCAATGCTATAATGGGCAAATACTCTTTCATAGTATATAAACTTTCTACAATGCTAATGGATGCAGAGTGTAGAGAAATCGATATGCCAAACTTAGCTTACGATTTAAACAAACTTCTCGAAGCAATAGATGACAATACTCGCGTAGTTTTTATTGCAAATCCTTGCAACCCTACAGGTACAGTTCTCTCGCAAAAAGATTTGGAAGCTTTTATTGAAAAACTCCCAGAACACGTTGTTCTTTGTTATGACGAGGCTTATGCAGAATACGAAACAAATCCTGTTGACTTACGCCCAATGATTGCAAAAGGCAAAAAAGTTATCTGCGCACGCACATTTTCAAAGATATACGGACTCGCTGGATTGAGAGTTGGCTATGCATACACAACAGAAGAAATCGCAGCAAATCTCAATAAAGTAAAGGAACCTTTCAATGTAAACTCATTGGCTCAAGTTGGCGCTATGGCTGCGCTAGACGATATAGACTTTGTAAATGCAAGTCGTAATACAAATAAAGAAGGTATGGAATTCTTGAGCAAAGAATTCAAAAAGTTAAATCTTGAATACATTGCTCAGGGTGCAAATTTTGTGATGGTAAAAGTCAAAAATGCATTAGAGATTTTTGATAAGCTACAAAAAATCGGAATCATAGTTCGCCCAAACGTTGGCTACGGACTCCCCGACTGGCTTAGAATAACCATTGGAAGGCGCGAAGAAAATATCCGCTTTATAGAAGAATTCAAAAAGCTTGTATGAACCCTTGGCTTTATTTAATAATTTCTGTAATTGCCCTACCCTTGATTGGGTTGCTGAGTTTAGCATTAAATATGCTAAAGTTTTCCTTGGCAAAAATTCGTTTTAGTGGAATCAAAGAAAACAACTTTAAAAAGCTTGAAAAATATATTTTAAATAATTCAAGAAGCGCTGCAATTATTTTAAGCTTAGCTATGCGTGCTTGTATTGGTGCAGGAATGTTGGCTTTATTCTTTTTAATAGAATCTATATTTTTGCTTTGCGCTGTTGAATTAAATTTCTTTGGAATAGTTGCAATTGCAGCGCTTTCTTTGGCTCTTGGAATTCTCTTTCAATATTCCTTTTCAGATTTACCTGCATCTTACTATGCAAATACAAATCCGCAGTTATCGATGAAAAAATATTCAAAATCTTTCGCGATAGTTTTCGGATTCATCTACCCAATAGAATTTTTAGCTAGAAAAATCTCTGTAAAAATATTCGGAAAAAATATCGAAAAAGAATTAGACTCTTTCAACTACATAGACGTAGATGTAAAGCTCAGAGCCGAAGATAGCGATGTTGAAGAATTAAATTCTGTTGAGGAAGAAATTCTAAAAAACACGATGCGTATGCCAGAATTGGAAGTTGCCGACATTATGTTGCCAAGAAATCAAGTTTGCTGTTTGAGTTTGCAAGATGACTTTTCTATCAATATCAAAAAGGCAAAAGAATCAGGACACACACGCTACCCTCTTTGCAATGGCGATTTAGATAACTGCGTAGGTTTAATTCATATCAAAGATATTTTTAGAGCAGAATCTGTTAATTCTAATGATGACCTTATCAAAATAAAGCGCGATATTATGACTGTTCGCGAAGATGCTTCCCCTGCGAAAACATTATCTATTATGCGTGGAAAAAAATTCCATATTGCCCTCGTTGAAGATGAGTTCGGTGCAATAAATGGCATTATCACTTTGGAAAATATCCTTGAGCTAATCGTAGGTCAAATCAATGATGAATTTGATAAAGTTGAAGATACTCAAATCAAACAAGTAGGTGAAAAAACTTACAAAGTTTCTGGACTAATTCCTTTGCACGAATTATCAAAACATTTGGATGTAGAATTATTTTCTGAAGAGGCTTCCACGCTAGGTGGCTTGATTACTCAAGAACTAGGACGCTTCCCTACACAAGGAGAAATCTTGAAAATAGAATCCCTTGAAATCGAAGTAAATCAAGTCGATAAAAAACGCGTAATCCTCTGCACTATAAAAGTAGAAGAATAATTTATTTTAAGAAATTCGCCTTTTTGTTTAAATATTATTTCTATTTTTTCTATTTGCGAAGCTCTTTTTAAGGGGGCTGCTCCCTTAAACCCCCACGCAAAGGCTTGCTCCGCCTTTGCAAACCGAGGCAAGTGCGACTTACAGCGAAAAGGGTGTACTGCAAAGAAGACTCACCGCATTGCTTCGCAATTGCTGTTCACGATTTGCTGAAAAAAATTATTCAGTGTATTGGATAGAGTAATTGCTAAATGCGATTTATAAAAAAAGAAGAGATACTCTTTAACTAGAATCAACGCACGAGGTGCGCCACTTTAATATTGGTGCGCGTTTGAATCGGTGATATTTATATTTTTGAATAAAAAATATAAATCCGATTCAGACGCGATAGTGATACACAGACAGCGAGCAACAGCATATAGATACTCTCTGACAACTTCAGTCCCTGTATACTGTGTGATGTCCGCAAAGCGGACGCTCCGAACGGGCTATGGGAGCAGGCACTGCCTGCTTTGGATTTCAAAGGCGAAACCAGCCTTTGCCTCGAATGCAAACTGAGTAAGTTTGCTCTGGGTTTCGAAAGGAGTGAAACTCCTTCGTCGGGGTATGGGGCGGACAGCCCCATAAATTGGTACCAAAGAGACTGACCCAGTTATCTATGTGAATTATTGATGGAGTTTGTTTTGACTTCGACTACGTCGTGTGGAGAGCTTTCGCGCTGACCTGCATTTGTTACTAAGCAAAAGCGTGCTTTATCTTTGAGTTCCTCAAGATTTGCTGCCCCTAAGTAACCCATACCGCTTTGGATTCCGCCAACAAATTGACCTAAAACTGTGTCTAATTCAGGAGAAACTTCTTTCAAAGCTTCAATACCTTCGGCTGCAACTTTGTCAGTTTTGTCTTTCATATCTCTACCATAGCGAGCAGCACTACCATCTTTCATTGCAGCAAGAGAGCCCATTCCGCGGTATTGTTTATAAATCTTGCCATTGATTTCCATAATCTGACCTGGACTTTCAGGACAAGAAGCTAACAAGCTTCCACACAAAACAGCATCTGCTAAGCAAAGAGCTTTAACCATATCGCCACTTTTTGTGATACCACCGTCTGCGATTATACGAACCTTTGAATCTTTAGCTTGCTTTGAGCAAACATATAAAGCTGTTAACTGAGGAATTCCCACTCCTGCAACAATTCTTGTTGTGCATATAGATCCTGGGCCTTGACCAATCTTGATTGCATCTGCGCCACAATTTGCCAGGTATTCAACGCCCTCTGCGCTTGTTACGTTACCTGCAATTAAAGTTAAATCTTTGAATTCACTGCGAATAAGTTTTACCATATCGCCGACTCCTTTGCTCAATCCGTGAGCCGTAGAAACGGCCGCTACATCGAGCCCTGCTGAAATCAATCCTGAAACGTGTGCTAAGATTTTATCTTTTTCTAATTCGCCATTTGCATCGCGTAAAGGCGCAATTGCAGCGCCGCAAAGGAGTCTGAAATTTGCATCTCTTGAAGCCTTTACCATTGATGCGTTATCGTTTGCGATTTGCTCAATATCGCTAAGAGTAAAGAGTCCGTGAAGAGCATCCTTATCGTCCACAACCAAGAGTTTATGCACTCCGAAATGATGTGTGAAAAATTTATCAGCAGCAGAAATTGGGTCTGCACCCAAATCTTTTTTAGAAATTGTATAGACATCTTTGCGCGCTGTCATTGCATCGCTAACTTTGTGAGAAGCGTAACGCTCCTTCACAACCGCACCAGACAACAAGCCAACTAAGCTACCACTCTTGTCAACAACAGGAAAAGTTCTGAATCTATATTTGTGTTCTTCAATCAAACTCAAAACATCGCCAATCAAAGAATCAGGAGAAACTTTAATAGGGTCCTGAATCAGACCGTGAATGTAGTTCTTAACCTTCTGCACTTGCTTGATTTGCTTTTCTTGAGTCATATTGTAATGCAAAAGACCTAAGCCACCGTTGCGAGCCATTGCAATTGCCATTCTGTACTCAGTTACAGTATCCATATCAGAAGATATGATTGGCGTAGAAAGCTTAATTCTATCAGAAAGTGTAGTATCTGCTCGAGTCTTGCGAGGCAGAATAGATGTATATGATGTTGCCAAAGAAACATCATCATAAGTAAGCGCTGTAGGGGCTAATGCAGGGAAAAAATCGTCTGCTTTCCTGAAGAATATATTGTCGTACTTGTTCATTTCCTATTAATGTTCTATTGCCCCTAGAGGAGTTACATTATTGATTCATTTAAGTCAAGATTTTTTATTTTCTTAAATGTTTTTGATTTTTTTAATCTAATAATCCTCAAACTCTATATAAAGAAGATTTGATTGAAAAAAATATTTGCAAAGATTCTGCCTTTCTATACTACTTAAACAATATTTTTACAATAAAAGGAATACTAATGAAAAAACCTATCAAAGTAGCAGTAACAGGAGCAGCAGGACAAATATCTTACTCTCTATTATTCAGAATCGCAAGTGGCGCAGTGTTTGGTGCAGACCAACCCGTTGCTCTTAACTTGATTGAAATCGAGCCAGCTATGAAAGCTCTTCAAGGCGTTAAGATGGAATTAGACGATTGCGCTTTCCCTCTCCTTACTGAAATCAATACAACCTGCGATATCAACGAAGGTTTTAAAGATGTAAATTGGGCTTTTCTCGTAGGTAGCGTGCCTCGTAAACAAGGTATGGAACGTGGCGACTTGCTCGGTATCAATGGTAAAATTTTCGTAGGTCAAGGTAAGGCTATTGAGGTTAATGCAGCTGCAGATGTTCGTATCTTGGTTGTCGGTAACCCTTGCAACACTAACGCTTGGATTGGTATGAAGAGCTCTTCAAAAATCCCTGCTGACAGATGGTTTGCTATGACTATGCTTGACGAAAATCGTGCTAAGGCACAATTGGCTCAAAAGGCAGGTGTCGATTCTAAAGAAATCAAAAATATGTGCATCTGGGGTAATCACTCTTCTACACAATATCCTGATTTCTACAACGCAACTATCGCTGGCAAAAAAGTTACAGATGTCATCACAGACGAAGAATGGCTTAAAAATACATTCATTCCCTGCGTTCAAAAACGTGGCGCTGCAATTATCGAAGCTCGTGGACTTTCAAGCGCAGCTAGCGCAGCTAATGCAGCTATCGAAACTGTAAAAGCTCTTATCACACCTACTCCAGCTGGCGAATACTTTAGCGTATGCGTTTGCTCAGACGGTAGCTACAACACTCCAAAAGGTACAATCACATCTTTGCCTATTCGCACTGAAGATGGTAAAACTTGGAAAGTTGTTCAAGGCTTGGATATCAATGAATTCTCTCGCTCAAAGATTGACGCTTCTAACAATGAACTCTTAGAAGAACAATCTTTAGTTAAAGCTTCTTTGAACATTCAATAATTTTTTTATTCAAGGATGGAGATTTTTTATATTTAAAAACATCAAAATATAAAAATCTTCATCCTTATTTTTTTATCTCCTAATATTTAAATTAAAAAATGGGCGTTTTGCATAAATATGTATTCAAGCAAGTCTTCTTCGCAATGTTGATGACGCTCGCTCTCTTTGTATTTGTGCTTGTCGTAGGTAATGTTGTTAAAGAAGTTTTGATTCACCTATCTTCTGGTAGAATGAGCTTTACTTTCTTTATACAAATTCTCCTTTTGCTAATTCCTAGCGTTGTTCCCTACGCATTACCAATGTCTATTTTGACGGCTATTTTGCTAGTCTTTGGCAGAATGTCAGCCCAGAGCGAAATTACCGCTATTAAAGCTTCGGGACTTTCGCTTTTCTATATGGCATCTTCCGTATTCTTTTTGGCAATGGTTATGACTATTGTTTCTGTCGGAATTAATTTTTACTATGCCCCCGTTGCCAATAGCACATATAAAAGTGCTCTAAAAAATCTTATCAGAAATAACCCTTTGCAATTTATTCAACCAGGGACTTTTATCAAAGATTTCCCAGGATATGTTATCTACGCAAACGACTCCGAAGGAGGAGAATTACTAGGCTTTAGAATCTGGGAATTGAATAATCAAGGACAAGTTAAAATTGCAATCAGCGCAGATAAAGGAACTCTTTCTTATAACGAAGAAAGTGAAGAAATTTGGCTAACACTCACAAACGCTAGCGCCGAAAAACGTAAAGATAACGACGCTGAAGATTTCACAAAACCCCTGCCCGTTTTTAGGTCGGAAGAAATTTTGATTAAGCTACCTTTGAATAAAATAATGGGCGGCGTTAATAGACAAAAAACAAAACTTTCACAAATGACTTTTGGCGAACTTCTAGCTTTGCGAAAAGACCACATCAATAACGAAGCTTTCGATAAAGAAACTCGCTTTAGAAAACAGATAGAAGTTCAGTTGCAAATACAGAAAAACTTTGCAATGGCATTCTCTGTGTTCTCACTTGTAGTTCTTGCAATTCCGCTTGGAATCAAGGCTTCGCGCTCTGAAACTTTAGCAAACGCTGGCATTGCAATTGCTCTAGCAATGAGTTACTATATGCTAATCGTTTGCATCTCTTGGCTCGAAAAAATCCCGCAAACAAGACCCGATTTATTGGTTTGGATTCCTAATATAATTTTCCAAATCCTTGGTATTTATCTTTTGCTAAAAGCTAATAGAAAGTAGTGATAAAAAATGAAAATTTTTAAATGTATTCTGCTATTTATCCTTTTAGTTAGTACTTCTTTAAATGCCGCAAATAAAAGAATTGCTCCAGCAAGAATGGGCAAAATGGGAACACCTCACCCAGCAGCGTGGCAAGTAATAGACAAACCAGAAGTTGAAGGTAAAGGCGAGATTTATACCGTAGAAATTTCTATTCAAGATAAATCAGATACTCTTGAAAAATTCACTTTCAATATAAAACCCGGCGGCAAAGATAGCAAAACAACAAAATACAAACTTATAATTGATGGCGAAAGCTACGAGTTCGGTACAATTTGTAAGATTTCTTTATTAACTGATTTTGAGAACCCAACAGTTACTATAAGCTGTGAATCAAAAATCTTAGATAAAATTATTATCCTCGATAATAAAAAATCACCTGTTTTCAAAACTTCTACCATCACCCAATCCCACCCCCTCACTTCCCAATCCCCATCCTTTATCCTGCCTTGCGATTAGAAAGAAGTATGGGCCTGTCCGCCCCATACCCCGACTAAGGAGTTTCACTCCTTTCGAAATCAGAGCAAAGGCTTGCTCCGCCTTTGCAAACCGAGGCAGGCAGTGCCTGCTCCCATAGTCCGTTCGGAGCGTTTACTTCGTAAACATCACACAGTATGCAGAGTCTAAAGATATCAGAGAGTAAGCTTGTGCTGTTGTTCGCTGTCTGTGTGTCACTATCGCGTCTGAATCGGAATTATATTTTTTATTCAAAAATATAATTCCGATTCAAATGATGGAACCGTCGTTCTGCGCTTGCGGCCTAACCATAATGAATGCAAGCCCTGCTTGCCTCGATTGCAAGCTGAGTAAGCTTGCTGAGATTCGAAAGGGCGAGTAGCCCTTTCCGTTGGGGTTAAGGAGCAGACAGCCCCTTAAGTTGGCGAGGTTGTGTACTTACAAAGAAACGAACACTTCAGACAATGATGGGTGAGCGTGGATTGTGTTAGTGAGATCGGAGAGAGTGAGCTTGTTTTCGATAGCGAGAGTGCACTCTGCGATTAGTTCGCTGGCGTTAGCGCCGATGATATGAGCTCCGAGAATAATGTTTGTATTGGTATCAGAAATGATTTTTACAAAACCTTCATTATCGCCAGAAGCAAGAGCCTTGCCGTTTGCGAAGAATTGGACTATCGATGATTTTGTATTTGGAAGTTCATTTTCTTTTGCGCCGACAGATGCCACCTGAGGATGACAATAAACACAAGCAGGATATGGCTTTTTATCGAAAGAAGTTTTGTTTTCAAACATAGCTTGCACAGCCTGAGAAGCCTCGTGAGAAGCTATATGTGCTAACATCGGAGCTCCAATAATGTCGCCTGCTGCGTAAATATTATCTATCGAAGTTTTGTAAGTTGAATCAACTTTTATAAAAGAATTTTCTTGTTCAATTTTCAAATTTTCATCGAACAAACCAGAGAGTTCAGGACGCACACCAACTGCCAAAAGTAAACAGTCGCTCTCAAGAGTCGATAGCTTGCCCTTCTCGTCTATATCGAGAAAAACTTTTTCGTTTTCGTAGCGCAAAGAAAGAGCCTTTGTACTTGTCTTTATAGAAATCCCCTGCTTGCCCAAAGAGCGCGCAAGAGCCTTTGAAATTTGTGCATCACCAGTAGGCAAAATGTTATCTTGCATCTCGACAACCGTAACGTTCGCACCAAGACTATTCCATAAGTAAGCAAACTCTAAACCTATCGCGCCAGCTCCGAGAATTACTGGAGTTTTTGGAATCTCATCAAAAAACAAAGATTCCTTTGAAGTGTATGTTTTTGGCGAATCAAAAGCTTTTATCTTTACCGCATTTGAACCAGTAGTTATCAAGATTTTTTCGGCAGAAACTTTTTTAGTTTCACCAGAGTCATATGTCAAAAAAACAGTATTTGAATCTAGAATTTTGCAGTGTGCAAATTCCACTGCAACTTTACTTTTCTTTAAAGTAAATTCAACCGACTTACCCAACTTTGCCACAACTTCTTTTGCGCGCGCTACAATCTTTTTGTAATCGAAAGTCAACTTCTCGACAGAGATTCCAAACTCTTCGCTTTTTTTAATTTCAAAAAAAAGTTCCGCAGGCTTGATTAAAGCCTTCGTAGGAATACAACCGAAATTTAAGCAAGTACCGCCAAGTTTATTCTTCTCAACGCACAAAACTTTTTTGCCAAGACGCGATGCTTTTATAGATGCCTCAACTCCAGCAGGTCCAGAGCCAATCACAATTAAATCGTAGTCCATAATTAGCTTAAATATTGATTCATTGCAGACGCTGGGTCTTGGTCAGCAGACTCACCTATAATCTTTGCAGGAACACCCGCGACCGTTGTGTGCGGTGCAACATCTTCCAAAACAACACTGCCCGCCCCTATCTTTGCACCCTCACCAACCGTGATGTTACCTATGATTTTCGCACCTGCACCTATCAATACACAACTTTTTATTTTTGGATGCCTATCACCAGTTTCGTTACCTGTGCCACCCAAAGTTACCTCGTGTAATATAGAAACATTGTTTTCTACAACAGAAGTTTCACCAGCAACAAAGCCAGTTGCGTGGTCTAACAAAATGCCTTCACCAAATCTTGCAGCAGGATGAATATCAACTCCGAAAACTTCACTACTTAAGCTTTGTAAGTAAGAAGCAAAATTTTCACGACCCATATTCCAGAGCTCGTGCGCAAATCTGTGAGTAGTTATCGCCATAAAACCCTTGTAATAAAAGAGAGTCATTAAAAAGTTTTTGCAAGCTGGGTCACGTTGTTTAATCGCAAGAAAATCTGCAACAACTGCATTCTTGATTTTTGAATTCAAAACTTCGCTCAAACTTTTATAAAGCTCTGTCGCCCCAATCGCACCACAAGAAAGCCTGCGTGTAAGACGTGCAATAACAGCCTCAAAAAGGTCGTTGCGAGAAAACACAACATCGTCAACCAAAGACTTTAATGCTACTTCGTTTTTTGCGATGTCATTCGCCTGCTCTTTTATTTCAGACCAAATTACATTTACAGCTTTTTCAAATTCTATTTCGTTTTTCATATTAAATTTTTTGGAGTTTTATTTATCCAAGAAACAAGATTGTCTATAGCGATATTGAGCAAACGCTCTCTTGCTTCAAAAGACATCCACGCATTGTGCGGAGTTATAAAACAGTTTTTTACATTTAACAAAGGATTGTTTTTACTCGGTGGCTCAGTCGATAAAACATCTACTCCCGCCACATAGACTTTGCCCGAATTCAATGCATCTGCCAAATCTTGCTCGTTGATAAGAGGTCCGCGAGAAGTGTTGATAATCCAAACTCCCTTTTTAGTTTTAGATAAAAATTCTTTGTTGATGATATTTTGTGTCAAATCTGTCAAAGGACAATGCAAAGAAATAATATCAGAATTCTTTGCAAGAAAATCTAAATCCACGAACTTTGCAGTCTCATCAGAAGTACCTATTGACGCCGAGCGTGAATAGACCAGAACATTCATTGAAAATGCCTTTGCAATTTTTGCGACCTCTTGACCAATTTGTCCATAACCAATCAATCCGATAGTTTTGTTAGCTAATTCAAAAAGAGGTTTTTCAAAATACGCAAACTCCTCACTCTCGCACCACTTGCCGTTGAAAACACCTTGGGAGTGCAATTCAACAGAATTTGCAATATTTAGAATATGAGCAAAAGTCATCTGCGCGACACTCTTTGTTCCGTAAGCAGGAATGTTTGTAACTGCGATATTTAGCTCTTTGCAAGTAGGAATATCCACAACGTTATAGCCAGTTGCAAGGACTCCTATATATCTTAATTTAGGCAAAGATTTTAAAGTTTCTTTGTCGAGAATAGTTTTATTTGTAAAAATAATTTCAGCGTCTTTTGCGAATTCAACGACAAGCTCGCGTGGAGTTTTGTCATAAACAAAAACTTGATAGTCTCCGCAAGAAGTCAAAGAATCCCAACTTAAATCTCCTGGGTTAAGAGTAAAGCCATCAAGAACTACAATTTTCATAATTAGAATGGAAATATGCTATCCCAAACAGAATCGCTTTTTTTCTCTTCTTGAATTTCGCTCTTTTGCTCGACAGGCTTTACCTCTGCCTTGATTGTCGGAGCATTTTCTTTCGGTGCAACTACGACAGGTCTTTGAGTTGATTGTGTAGATGTAGCAGTTGGAGTCTTTGTAGGAGATTGTCTTACTGTTTTAGGAGCAGCAGGAGGAGTTGTTCTTTGTCCAGACAAAAAGCCCTTTTCTTTTGCACGTTCTTTGAACTTTTTGCGAGCATCAGAAACGTGATCTTTAGATTCATCAACTTCTGTATCAAAAGATTCTTTGATATCAGACTTTGTTTTCCCAACAACAGGCTTTGGCGCAGGAGCAAGCTTAGTTTCAGGGGCTTTAGCTTCTTGCTTTTTAGCAGACTCAAGAGCTGCGAGCTTCTTTTTGAGAGCCTCATTTTCTGCTTTAATAACAGCAGCATCTGCAGCGCTCAAAGTTTCTTCTGCAAAGGCAACTGAATTCATCAAGAACAAAACACTTAATAGTATAGCGATTTTTTTCATAAAGATTAAATTAAATTTTCCAAAGAATCTAAATTAGCCAATATTCATTTACAAGGAAATTATTGACTTTATCAATTAAGGAACAATACTTTGTAGCACATTATGAAAACTTCACAAAAGAAATCACCTGCAAAAAAATCAGTTGCTAAGACTGCTAAAAAAGCTGTTGCAAAAACAGCAAAAAAAGTTCCTGCGAAAAAAGCAGTGAAAGCTCCTGCAAAAGCTTGCTGCAAAAAATTAAATATCGATAAGTTTATCAAAGACTTCTTCAAGAAAACAAATCTTGTCGACTTGATTGAAGACAGAATGATTGTAGAGCTCAAAGCTATGGGGCTCAAAAATGATTGCGCAAAGAAACTAGTATCTAAGTTCGAAATAGACTTAGGTGTTGTTGAAGGCAATATCACTATAATAGAAGATTAATTTTAAAGAGAATGAAAATTTCTCTCGCGCAAATTCCTGTTGCGCAATTCCAGTTCGACGCGAATTTGGATACTGCTACGCGCTACGTTGAAAATGCTAAAAATGCAGGTTCTGATTTGGTGGTTTTCCCAGAAATGTTTTTAACTGGGTTCCACTATATGATGAACTATAATGCTATAAAAAATAATCCTACTTTTTTTATAGATAAAATTTGTGCATTAGCAAAATCTTATAATATTGCAATATGCGGAACACTCCCTGTTCTTGATTCTGAAGTTCAAGTAAACAGACTCTTTTTTGTTTCGGAAGATGGAGAAATTTTGGCTCACTACGACAAAATTCATCTCTTCAAAATTTTCAACGAAAACAAATTTATAAAAGCAGGAGAATCTCTTACGATATTGGAAACTAAGTTCGGAAAAATTGGCTTTGCAATCTGCTACGATTTGAGATTTCCAGAGATGTTTAGAAAACTTGCAATGCAAGGCGCAGAAGCTTTCATTCTCTGTGGAGCTTGGCCGCATCCACGTATGATGCATTGGCAGACGCTCCTTCGCGCTCGAGCAATCGAAAATCAAGCTTTTATGATTGCAGTAAATCAATGCTGTGAAGAAAATTTTGTAAAGCATATTGCAAAATACTTTGGCTCAAGCGCAATCATAGACCCTTGGGGCGAAACAATTATAGAAGCAAAAATCGATTCTCCTGATTTAGTCAGTGCAGAAATCGACTTGAAATACGCCGAAAAAGTTCGCAGAGAATTCCCTTCTCTTGGCGATACTTTTTTCGACAAAATAAATCATTAAGCTTGTCAATTTTGGGCAGAATCAATTTAGTGAAGATACTTATTTATGATAGATATTAAAATTTTAAGAGAAGATAAAGATCGTATCCAAAAAGCTATTGCTCTAAAAAAATTCGACTGCGATTTAGACGCCGTTCTCGCTTTTGATGAGACTCGCAAACAAATCGTTACAGAGTTTGAAAATGCACGTTCTGCGCAGAACGTGGCAAGTAAAGCTATGGCTCAGTTGCCGAAAGGATCTCAGGAATTCAAAGACAAAGTTGCAGAATTAAAAGAAGTATCTGCAAAGGTAAAGAGCTTAGAACAAGCAGCTGACGAGGTAGAAAAAAAATGGAAGCAAATGCTCCTTAGCATTCCAAATTATCCGCACGAAAGCGTACCTCAGGGCAAGAACGATAAAGACAATGTAACTGTTTCAACTTGGGGTGATATTGATTCTATCAAAAATGCAAAGCCTCATTGGGATTTGCCTTTTGTTGAAAAGCAGATCGATTTTCCTCGTGGTGTGAAAGTCACTGGCGCAGGTTTTCCTTTTTACATTGGTGATATGGCAAAACTCGTTCGCGCGCTACTTACTTTCTTCCTAGACGAAGCAGAAAATAATGGCTACACAGAGTTTCGCTGCCCTCTTATGGTTAACCCTGCAAGCGCGACTGCAACAGGTCAGCTCCCTGACAAAGAAGGACAAATGTATCACGATGCTCAAGATGATTTTTATATGATTCCTACAGCAGAAGTACCTATCACTAATTTTTACAGAGACGAAACTTTTGAAGAAAAAGATCTCCCTGTTTACAGATGTGGCTACACTCCTTGTTTCAGACGCGAGGCTGGCTCTTGGGGTAAAGATGTTCGTGGCTTGAATCGTTTGCATCAGTTCGACAAAGTTGAATTGGTAAAATGGGTTCACCCAGACAAAAGCTTTGAAGAGCTTGATTTATTGCGCAACGACTCGGAAAGAATTTTGCAAAAATTAGGGCTCCCCTACCGTGTACTGCTAATTTGCACAGGGGATATAGGCTTCCCGCACTCAAAACAATACGACTTAGAAGTCTGGGCAGCAGGTCAGCAAAAATGGCTTGAAGTATCGAGTTGCTCAAACTTTACAGACTTCCAAGCAAGACGCGCAGGCATACGTTTTAAGCCAGCAGACGGCAGTAAATCTCAAATTGTCCACACATTGAATGGCTCTGCACTTGCAATTCCAAGAGTCTTGGCAGCTATTCTAGAAAACAATATTTGCGAAGATGGAAAAGTTAAAGTTCCTGAAGTTCTCAAAAAGTGGTACGGCAAAGATTTTATAGGCGCATAGATAATTTTTATTAAAATTAGGACAAAAACATTAGGCAAAAAATGGCATCAGAAAAACAATTCAAATATCAAAAAATGTTCCCTCTTGGCGACGATAACACAAAGTATCGCTTGCTAACAAAAGATTTTGTGACAACCGAAAATCTTGGCGGTCGCGAAATAGTAAAGGTAGCTCCTGAAGGGCTTGTTTACTTGACTAGACACGCATTTAGAGATGTTTCTTTTCTTTTGCGTAGCGCTCATTTAAAACAAGTTGCTGATATTCTTACAGACAAAGAAGCCTCTGACAACGATAAAAATGTTGCTTTGACGATGTTAAGAAATGCAGCAGTTGCAGCTCAAGGCGTTTTGCCATTTTGCCAAGACACAGGCACTGCAACTATAGTAGCAAAAAAAGGTCAAAACGTTTTCACTGGTTGTGACGACGAAGAGTTTTTGTCTAAGGGTGTTTTCGATTGCTATACTCAAGAAAATTTACGCTATTCGCAAAATGCTCCGCTCAATATGTATGACGAAGTCAACACCGCTTGCAACTTGCCTGCGCAAATAGATATCTATGCAACTAACACTTCTAAATATGAGTTTTTGTGCATAGCTAAAGGTGGCGGTAGCGCGAACAAAACTTATCTTTATCAAGAAACTAAAGCTACAATTACTCCTGATAAATTGGTAAAATTTATGGTCGAAAAGTTAAAGAGCTTAGGCACTGCCGCTTGCCCTCCTTATCACGTTGCATTTGCAATCGGTGGAACTAGCGCAGAGTTGTGTCTTAAAACAGTAAAGCTTGCTTCAACAAAATATTTAGACGCTCTTCCAACTTGCGGCAACGAATTAGGTCACGCATTCAGAGATGTTGAATTAGAAAAAGAACTTTTAAAAGAATCTCAAAAACTCGGCATCGGAGCTCAGTTTGGTGGCAAACACTTTGCTCTAGATGTTCGCATCGTGAGAATGCCAAGACACGGCGCAAGTTGCCCAATTGGTCTTGGAGTTTCCTGCTCTGCTGACAGAAACGTCAAAGCTAAAATAGACAAAGATGGAATCTGGTTAGAAGAACTCGAAACAAATCCTGAAAGATTCATTCCAGAAGAATTTAAATCTACCGATACAAGCAGTGGCGCAATCAGTATCGACTTAAATAAACCTATTAAAGAAGTCTTGGCAGAACTCACAAAGTATCCTGTAAAAACAAGACTCAGTTTGAACGGAACTATTATCGTAGCGCGCGATATCGCTCACGCAAAAATCAAAGAACGCTTGGATAAAGGCTTAGGAGTTCCTGAATATTTGACTCAACATCCTGTTTACTACGCAGGACCTGCAAAGACTCCTGAAGGTATGGCTTCTGGTTCTTTTGGACCTACAACCGCAGGCAGAATGGATTCTTATGTAGATTTATTCCAATCTAACGGCGCTAGTATGATTATGATTGCTAAAGGCAATCGCTCACAAGCTGTTACTGATGCTTGCAAAAAATACGGCGGTTTTTATCTAGGTTCAATAGGTGGTCCTGCTGCTATTTTGGCTAAAGAAAATATCAAAAAAGTCGAACTTTTAGAATACCCAGAATTAGGTATGGAAGCGGTATGGAAAATCGAAGTTGAAAACTTCCCTGCCTTCATTTTGGTCGATGATAAAGGCAACGACTTTTTCAAGAATTTATAATTGGCTCCTTAGCTAATTATAATTGATAAAATCTCTAAATTTTAATTGCAAAACATACGAAGGCTAATAGAGTTTTCGTATGTTTTATTGTAGGTTAGCTTTAGCATTTTTTCTGGGTCTTTTTTGTGGATCTATATTCGCAGATAGCACAGAGTTACTGCCTGCAAATGATGTTAAGGATTTTTCTATAAAAAATTTGCGTTTGCTCGCTGCAAAAAATGCACTGCAAAGCGACATACCTTTGATTGCCCAATCTATCGCAGAAAAAATCTTGTTGGATAACCCTACTTCGCGTGAAGCAAATCTTATTTTGCTAGATTCTTTTTTAGCTCAAGGTAAATTTGATTCTGCAAAAAAATTAATTTCTTTTTTCGATGGAGATTCTTCTGCCGAAATTTATTTACGACGCGCAATAATTGCATTGTCTGAAAATAATGATGAGCTTGCAAAATTCTTCTTAAGCAAAAGCGTTGTAAGTGAATTGTCTGACACTGATAAATTCTGGTATTATATCGCTCTTACTTCTACAAAAAAACAAGAGAGAAATTTTGTCCAAGCTAAAGAAAATTTAAGTATGGCTTTGAAAATTGCGCCCTCTGAAGCTATGCGCACTACCGCAAAAATTTATGCTCTGGAATTGGATTTATCTAACGCAAGCTCTCAGGCAGAGATAAGAAAAATTGCAGATGAGCTATCTTCAAAAACTCGCCTTTATATGAATACCAAAATTGGTTTCTCTATCGCTAAGCAATATGCTCTAGCACTCGCGGCGTTAGACGAAAAAGAAAATGCAATTGAAGTAATTTCTGAACAACTACAATTGCCTCTCTTGCCAGAAGCTAGTCGTGACGATTTTATTTTAACTCAAGCATCCTTACTCCCAGAAAATTCTGAAAAGCGAAAAAGCATTTTGCTAGATTTGATATCCAAAAGCTCTTCCATAGACGCAATTGAATTAGCAATTTATCTTTATAAAGATTCTAACGATTCTCCTGTTCTATTTGCAAAAGCTCTCAGCGATATGTTGGAAAAATCAACACCTCACTTGCAAGATAGAATCTTGTTAGAAATCGCAGCGCTCTATCTGTCTATGGACGAATACGCAAAGGCTCAAAGCTATATAGACAAATTGTTGACAGAATTCCCCGCTTCAAAATATGCGACAAATGCTCTAAGAATTTTAGCTTGGATTGCATTTTCTGAATCAGAAGATAAAGCGCCTGATTACAGATTGGCCGCATCCTATATCAATAAAATCATTGCTCTTACTACAGATGAGAATAAAGTTTACTATCTTAAAAACATCGTTTCTGACTGCTACTTTTTAAATAAAGATTACGAAATTTCTGCACTTAGCTACGACAATCTGTATAACGACACTGCATATCCTAAAAATCTTCAAGGCGATGTTTTGAATAAGTTAGTAGATTCACTTATCAATATTTCAAAAATTGATAAAGCTGTTGAAACATTAAATTCTGCGTATACAAAAGACATTGATGCTATCGATTTATGGAATGCAGAATGGCTCTTGATAACGTATTATCGAAAGTCTGGAGAATTAGAAAAAGCACTCGAGCGCACAAATTATGTTCTAAAAAATCAAATCAAAGATAAAACTTTGCAGGCGCGTATGATGTGGCTTAAAGCAAGATTAAATGAAGAACTAAATAATTTTGAAAAAGCAATTTCTCTTTGCGATGAAATTTTAGAAAATATAAAAAATGCTAATGAAGACTCCGATGCACATCTTCTTTTAGCTAGCGATACATTGCTATTGAAAGCGCGCGCTTTGCCAAAAATTGGCACAGAAGAATCTTCAAAAAAATCTTACGAAACTTTCCGTACATTGCGTCAACTTTATCCAAATACTCTGGCTGCAAATGCATCATATCTATACGAAGCTCGTAACTTAGCGATGCAGTCTGATTTAGAAGGCGCTGCTTTTCTTTGCAAAGAGTTTGCAGAAAATAATCCATACTCGCAATACGCGCCCATTGCTCTTTTTGAAGCGTCTCAATATCTGCGCGAAATCGCTTTAGATAATACTTACAAAGATGCTATTAAAATTCTTAATACTCTTCACACAAATTATCCTAACGACCCAAAAGTTTTTTACGCGCGCATTGCTCAAGCGGAAATCTTGCGATTGATTAATGCATTCGCAGAAGCTAAAAACATTTATCAAGATATAATAAATAAATTTCCAAATCATCCCGAAATCAATTTGGCACAAATGGGATTAGGCGATACTTTGTTGGCTCAACAAGGCAAAGAAATCGAAGCCTCTTTGATATACGAAAGACTTTCTTCTTTGCCAAATATTCCTCTTAGCGCTCGCGCAGAAGCAATATTCAAACTTGGTTTTGCTCTCGAACGCGCAAGCAAACATCGTGAAGCTTACGAGGCTTGGTGGGTTCTTGCAGGAAGCATTTTAGAGTCGGAAGAATATTTAGAAAATCCAAAAGCAAAATATTGGCTCGGACGCTCATTACTTTCAATGGCAAGAACTATTGAAAGTAGCGAAGATAAATCTTCGGCTCGCGCTGTGTACGAGCTTATCATTCAAAAAAATCTACCTGGCAAAAACGAAGCTCTAATTAAACTAGGAAAACAATGATTCAAAAAATACTACAAACATTGCAACTTGGTGGACCTATAATGATTCCACTTTTAGTGCTTACTTTCTTCGGATTCATAATTTTTTTAGAACGCATATTGTATTTGCATAAAGGTCAAATACACGCAGTTGAATTTATTGTCGGCATCAAAAGCGCACTGAAAAAACGCAGAATTATTGAAGCTCTTGCTTTGTGTAACGAAACCCCAGGCCCAGTTGCAAGAGTCTTGAAAGCTGTCTTGCTAAATTGCGAGCGCACCTCAGATGAGATGCGTCAAGGCGCATTAACAGCGGGTCTTGTAGAGATTCCTCTTTTGAAACGCAGAATAACAAGCATTGCTTTGATTGCAAAACTATCGCCTATTCTCGGACTCTTGGGAACTGTAATTGCTCTGCTAAATTGCTTTTATATTATGACTCACAAAGGTCCTTATGCAGACATTACGTTCTTTAGCGAACAAGTTTATAATGCATTGATAAGTACTGCCGCAGGTCTTGTGTTCTTCATAATCTTTTGGCTATTTTATAATCTATTGCACGGGAAAATGCGCGCAATTGTTCACGATATGGAATGGGCTGCTAGCGAACTTATTTTGTTTATCTCAAAAGGTATGCCAGAAAACGAAAACATTTATTTGGAAAGCGATGAATCAAACTCAGAATCAGAATCAGACAAATAAAATTTCCACAATCGATTTGTCTTCGCATATCGAGCGCGACGGAATTTCTTTAAATTCCGCTGCCCTCTTTAACGTATTGCTACTCGCATTGATGTTTGTTTTGCTTTCTTCAAAATTTATCGTAGCTACAAGTTTTCCCGTAGATTTAAATGGTGGAATTTCTCTACCACAAATGGATGTAGAAAAAGCTAGCGGTAGTTTG
>JGI994J12354_10000946_pt1 | contig 29508 bp, 20 predicted proteins | sample IntmicLarv3ML3BL_FD_12354 | JGI IMG/M metagenome (IMG submission 12354) | reverse complement strand
GCTCATCAGCGCTTAATTTGTATTTGGGCATTAAAACCCACCTCCTAAAAGTGTTATTATATTATAATACATTTTAGAAGTTTACACAAAATATAGGACGGACTCCAATTATAGGACACATTTGTTCTAAATTTTTCTGTTAATAAAATAATCCGTTGATACTTCTTCGGATTATTTTATTTTTTCGAGCCACTCATTTTCTTTAAAGCCAACCAATACATATTCTTCGCTTATAATTAGTGGTCGTTTTACGAGCATTCCGTCTGTTGACAGCAATTTTAATTGTTCCCCATCGCTCATGGAAGGTAATTTATCTTTTAAATTTAGCGATTTATACAGCAGACTGCTTGTATTAAAGAATTTTCGCAAAGGTAATTCGCTTTTTATGTACCATTTTTTTAATTCATCATATGTCGGATTATCTATTTTAATATCACGCAGGGTATATTTTACACCTTTTTCGTCAAGCAATTTTTGTGCTCGTTGACATGTTGTACATTTTGGGTAACATATAAAAATCATAGTGTTGTTCTCCTTTTTTTATTGGTACTTCGAAGATGCATTCATTTTCAAATTTTTTCATCAGTGGACATTCATTCAAATTACACTTTAATTCTAATCCCATGCGTTGTAAAACACCATGAGCATTCTTTCACAATATCCGCAGATAAATTTATAAATTTTATAATTTGCATTATTTCTCTTATCACCCTCAAAATTCTCGATAATTTTGAGGGTGCCGTTAATAATTTTTTCAAGGCGTTCTTTGGTTGAACAGGTCTGAACGCTTTGCTGTATAGCATTGAGCATACAAAATGTTGCGAATGAGGCATGTCCACACGTCTCAGCGAAATGGAATTTCACGCTTTGTCATGATATGCCTCTTGTTATAATATCTAAATTATTTCAAGATAATCTTTGTCAGGAAGCGGGTTGAGCTTTGCGGCAGGCAGAGCTTGATACCAAAATGCCACCGACGATATATCGTCTTGTAATGGCAAATACATGCCGTTGCTTCTCCATCCCAACGCTTGAATGGTAACCTTTAAATCTTTTTCAAATCGTACAGGGTCACAGATATGCCAGCGGTAAAGAGAAAATCTTTGCTGTGAGTTGTATAATCCGTCGGGGCGGATTACCTTGGGCATTCCGGCGTATGCGGTGGAAAATTCTGTGTAGCGTTTTTCTCCACCATTCTTTGTTTCAAAATTGTACGAACCGCAGAAGTAATCCTCTGTTCCTGTGCCGCATATAGTGGGATATTCATCGCCGTCCATATAAAACTTTATTTCACCCTCACCCCACCATCTGCAATTGTTCACACCCCATGCCATGTATGTCCCGACATAATGTCCCTGCCCCTTTATGTTGTCAATGATTGTATAGACTTCTTTGTACGGAAGCGGGTTCACACGTCTGAAGGAAGCGTGAAAGTATGCACAGTTATCGGGAATATCGGTCAGAGTATAATCTATCTGATAATACAGCGTCATATTTTCCTCTGCCATATTTTCTATAGTAATTTTGCATTTTTTCCTAAACGGCATTTCCCAATAGCAATTGAAGGCGCTACCGGGGTTTACGCAAACAGGCAACGAGTTGAGCTGTGCGAACTGCTCATCCTGATATGCGGATGCAAAAAAATCTCCGATAGGACATTCAACAGACGGGATCTCACTACCATCCCAGTAAAAACGTATAATTGTTTTGCGCCATGTTCCCATCGGAGTGAGCCAAATGTGTTGAATCGCACCGGAGCCGTTGATATTCGCGATTTCGCGCGTTTCGCCCGCCGCAATATCAATATAGGGAGAAATTTTCCATCCTACGCCCAAATCCCGTGCGCTGTTTTTGCCCCCACCTTCGGTTGCCATTCCTCCCTTTCCCTTTTCGCCAGTGAAGTTTTCCGGTGAAATTGAGCGCGTTTTCGCATCGGAAAGACGGGATAGGTTACCTAAATTCATGCTAAGTCCATTGAACACTTTAAAATCCTCCATGCTTTATTAATCTGTTACCAGGTATATTTCAGTCTAATTTGAATTTACCGCTCGCAACATAACATCGCCACCACCAGTCCAACAAACAATCTACTTGGATTTGCTGCCTTCGCAGATTGGAATATATCCTTCATAATTTTTTATGCCTTCTTTTAAGAAAATAGTCAATACCAACTTGTCATTATCCGGTTCCGAAAAAGAAACATTTGACAAAACTTGGCGGAGAGAGGGGGATTCGAACCCCCGAAGCGGTATTAGCGCTTACACGATTTCCAATCGTGCTCCTTAAGCCGGACTCGGACACCTCTCCAATAGAAAGTTATAAGTAGAATAAAGTTATAAGTAGAATAACGATAAATATTATACAATAAACAGTGCAATATGTCAATAAAGATATATTATTTTATAATAATTTTGATTTAGAACTAAAAGTTTATTTTGTTTTTTCCTGCTCTTCTATTAATACTTTACGTATGACATCTTCATCAACCGGTCTGATAGAAGTCTCTCCAATAGCTTTAGGCAGAATAAAGTTTATAATATTTGCCTTTGCTTTTTTGTCGCCATGCATTATTTTTATGATTTTATCTATATCTAAATCAGCCGGAATTTTGGATGGTAGCGAGTAAAGAGCAAGGATGTTATCAATCTCATCAATAACGCTCTTATAACACATGTCTAGAGAGTGAGCTATCCTTGCTGTCATTGCCATACCTATAGCTACAGTTTCTCCGTGAGTGAATCTCTTGTAGTTAGTGATGGTTTCTATAGCGTGTCCTACTGTATGACCAAGGTTTAGTACTGCGCGGATATGTTGTTCACGCTCGTCTGCAGCTACGATATCAGCCTTAATAGCTGCAGAGCAACTTATGATATACTCTAAAGCGTCAAGATCACCGGACATGATCTCATTAGCGTTAAGCTTTAGGTATTCAAAGAAATCTTTATCGTAAATAACTCCGTATTTTATAACCTCAGCCATGCCACTGCGCATTTCACGCTCAGGCAATGTTGTGAAAATGGTTGGGTCAATAAATACAGCGTTTGGCTGGTAAAATGTACCGATTAAGTTTTTGCCGTTCTCATGATTTATACCTGTTTTTCCGCCTATACTGCTGTCAACGGCTGCCAAAAGAGTTGTTGGAAGCTGAACGAAGTCAATCCCGCGTTGATATGTAGACGCCACAAAACCGGCCATATCTCCAATAACTCCGCCTCCAAGCGCAAGGATGAGACCGTAGCGATCAACTTTATTTTCTAATAATTGGTTGTAAATTTGTTCGATGGTTCTCAGATTTTTATATTCTTCCCCATCTTCTAATAATATTAGATGAGGATTTTGCAGAACACTCATTAATTTATCGCCGTGTAAATCATAAATCTTTTTATTGGTAATAACTGTTTGTGATGTATATTTTTGTGTGAAACAAGGTAGATACTTGTAGACATTAGCGTCTATCAAAATATCATAGCTTCGTCTTTCAAGTTTTACTGTTATACCGTCAATAAGTGACAAACATATGTCGGCAATCTCTTCTTTGCCGAGTTTTGAGGTGTCAACTATAAAATCACCTTTTTCATAGTACGAAGTACGCATTTTTAGCAACGCTTCAACTTCTTCTCGATTATTTTCTACAAGGAGAGGTCTCTTTTCAGGTGATAAAGCCGCTCGTTCTAAAATGGTATCTATATCGGCTGTAAGCGATATAAGTGTTCCGTACTTCTTTATGGTTTGTAAGTTTTTATTGCTGAGTATAGCACCACCACCGAGTGAAATAACATATTCACCGGGTGTTGTTGCCAGCTGTTCTAAGACTTTCTCTTCAAGCTCGCGGAAGTACTCTTCACCTTGTGTTGAAAATATTTCAGGAATAGTCTTGCCCGTTTGTTTAACTATCGTATAGTCTGTATCAACGAATTTATATTCTATTGTACGAGCTAAAATGCGTCCCGTGGTACTTTTTCCAGTAGCCATAAATCCGGTTATAAATATCTTTGACCTCATAATATTTCCTCTTAAATTGCATCTATGTTATCAGATAATATTGCGTTTGCGAGTACAAATGCCAATGCCGCTTCAAGCACAACTCCTGCAGCCGGAACTACGCATACATCAGAGCGTTCACTGTGGGCTTTCACCTCTTCACCGCTTACAATATCAACAGTGTTTAGTGGTTTTTTTAGCGTTGGGATAGGTTTTATGGCAGCTCTTATAACTATAGGCTCGCCGTTAGTCATGCCGCCTTCAATGCCTCCCGCGTTATTTGAAGTTCTTCCGCTTTTATATATCTGGTCGTGAAAAGTTGAACCCATTTTTTCTGTTCCTAAAAATCCCGCGCCTATCTCTATGCCTTTTACTGACGGAACACTCATAAGCTCTCCGGCTATAAGGGCATCAAGCCTTCTGTCAGAATGCATGAAACTACCTATTCCGGTAGGCATACCGATAGCTATTACTTCTGAGATGCCGCCGAGTGTATCTCCGTTTCCTTTAGCCTCATCAATAAGGTTTCGCATATCTTCTAAAACAGTTTCGTCAACGCAACGCAAGTCATTACTTTCAATGATTTTTTCAACATCATTATAATCTATACTGTTTTTATTAGCCATTATGTTTTTTATGCTGACTGTATGGCTGAATATTTTGACATTATGTAACGATAGATATTGCTTACAGATAGCCCCAATAGCTACTTTTGCCGCTGTTTCTCTGGCGCTGGCGCGCTCTAAAATATTGCGAAGGTCATTTGTTTTATATTTAATCATACCGCTATAGTCCGCATGTCCGGGCCGCGGAACGGTAATAGGGTTTACTTCAGTATCAGGTATCCCAAATTGCATCATTTTTTCTGTCCAATTTGCAAAATCGGAATTTTCTATCATCAAGCTTATTGGTGATCCTAAAGTTTTAGAAAATCTGATGCCGGAGAGTATTTTCACTGTATCGCTTTCTATCTTCATCCGTCCGCCGCGTCCATATCCTACTTGCCTTCTTTTCATTTCATTGTTTATGAAGTTAAGGTCAATATTTACGCCTGCCGGCATACCCTCTAAAATGGCTGTCAATGCCGGTCCGTGTGATTCGCCAGATGTTAAGTATCTTAGTATGTGTCGCATTTGTTATATTATAACTTTTTTTTTGGTTATTGTAAAGAGGTTGTATAGTTTTCTTTATAGATTTTTTTAAGTTTTAAATAAGCAATGTCTTTAGAATCGTGGGATATATATAGTAAATATCTATGATTTACTTTTTATAAATTTGTGTGTGTATGATTGACGAACGTGCATTTTTATGATATATTAATAAAATGAAGGAGAATATATTGCGATGAAAAAAGTTTTATTTTTATCAATGCAGATTTGTTTGTTTACTTTAGCTATTTCGTCATTTGCAGTGGGTACTTTGAGTCTTGATAAGTCGGATTACGAAGGAGAGAGTAGTATAATCGTTACTGTTAGTGATATAACTGAGCAAATGCAAGCGGATAGCGCGTTTGTTGCTATTTATCAATATGGTGCTGAGCATAAGGATTGGGGGAGTTATAAATATCCTAAAGCCGGAACTAGTTCGCTTGAGTTTGTCGCGCCTAAACAATATGGAATTTATGAAATACGTCTGTACAACAAAGATGGACAGTATGATGATACAACATTTGTAACAAAAGTACAGTTTAGCGTTGGAGGAGCGGTTAATGCCGCAGCCGCAGTCATTTCACTTAGTAAACATCTATATGCCGGGGGTGAGAAAATTATAGTAACTACTTCCGGTATAACAGCGCAAATGGTGAGTGAAAGAGCTTTTGTGGCAATTTATAAACAGGGTGCCGCGCACAGTAATTGGGGCGACTACGATTATCCAAAATTTGGAGCCGACCAAGTAGATTTGAAAGCTCCCGATGAATACGGTTTTTATGAGATACGCCTTTACAAAAAAGACGGTGAATATACTGACGAAACGTTTGTGACAAAAATAGCCTTTGCTGTTGGTAACATTGAGAAACACATTCCGGGTAAAATAGCTCTTGAAAGAAATTCTTATCTTGCTACCGGCAATATAAAAGTAACAGTATCTGAAATACCGGAAAAATATGTAAAGGATGGCGCGTTTATCGCTATCTATAAAAAGGGCGCAAAACATAGCTCATGGGGCGCGTACGCGTATCCATCGGAAGGTAATAGCGTTTTGGAGTTAAAAGCTCCTAACTTGAACGGTGAATTTGAAATGCGTTTATATAGTGAAGACCATTACTATTCTGACGCGACTTTTGTTATGAGTGTTCCATTTTCTCTTTCCGGAGCGCAGACAATAGGAGGTTCCGCTTGGGCTGCCGATGAACTTGCAAGCGCCGAGGCACTTGGCATTATTCCTGATATTTTGAAAGGCGCAGACTTGACGAGACCAATTACCCGTACGGAGTTTGCGGCAGTGTCGGTTAAAGCTTACGAGGCTTTGTCTGGCGTAAAAGCTATACCTGTCGTAAATAATCCATTTGTTGATACAAATGATGTGGAAGTGTTAAAGGCTTATGCTGTGGGTATTACCACAGGAGTGTCAGCAAATGAATTTGAACCGGATACTTTACTTAATCGCGAACAAGCAGCTACGATGCTTACCCGTATATTTAAGAAAGTATCGCTTGCTGGTTGGACTATACAAACAGATGGGAATTTTACTTTGCCTTATACCAAACCGGCTTCATTTGCAGATGATGCCCAGATATCTTCGTGGGCAAAAGAAAGTGTTTATTTTATGGTGTCAAATGATATTATAAGAGGCGTTGGGGGCAATAAATTTGCTCCTAAAAATATTACTTCAAAGGAAATAGCACAAGGTTACGCTAATGCTACACGTGAACAAGCTCTCCTTATAGCAGTAAGGATGGTTGAAAATTTAAGATAATATTTTAGCGTTATTGTTTAAATGAACTGCGTTGCTAACGATAATTTCGTGTATAGTGCATGGAAGAAGTTAGCAGCGCATTTTTTTATATGTATAAAAACTTATCTTATAAATTTCCATTAAGTTTTATAATTGTTCTAATACATTTTTTTGCTGAAAAATGTTATAATATTAATGATGAGTTAAGCAATAAGTAATGTTTAATTTTTATATGAAATAGAGAGTAGAGATATTTAAGTATATATGAGTGAATATTTAAAAATACGTGGCGCTAAAGAGCATAATCTAAAAAATATAGATGTTGACATCCCAAGGGACAAATTAGTGGTGATAACCGGTCTTAGCGGTTCCGGTAAATCTTCATTAGCGTTTGATACTATTTATGCTGAAGGACAACGACGTTATGTTGAGTCTTTATCCGCATACGCGCGACAATTTTTAGGTCAGATGAATAAACCGGATGTTGATATGATAGAAGGACTCAGCCCCGCTATCTCTATAGATCAAAAATCAACTTCTCGCAACCCCCGTTCAACAGTCGGAACAGTAACTGAGATTTATGATTATCTCAGATTATTATTTGCGCGAATAGGAGTTCAGCATTGCCATAAATGTGGAGCAAAGATTGAGAGTCAGACTATAGAGCAGATTGTTGACAAAGTTATGTTACTTCCTGACGCAACCAGACTTATGGTTTTAGCACCGGTTATAAGAAGCAGAAAAGGTGAATATAAAAGTCTGATTGACGATATAAGAAAGCAGGGGTTTGTTCGAGTTAGAGTTGACGGAATAGTATATAATATTGACGATGATATTGTTATGGCGCGGTATAAAGCTCATACTATTGAGATAGTTGTTGACCGTATAGTTATAAAAGAAGATATACGCTCACGACTGAGTGAATCAATGGAAACTGCGTTAAAAATAGGCAAAGGTATAGCGACTGTTGCGGTGGTCGATGGTGAAGAATATCCGTTCAGCACAATGGCTAATTGTTTAAACTGTGGAATTAGTTTTGAAGAGCTTGCTCCGCGTAATTTTTCATTCAATTCTCCTTTTGGTGCTTGTCCTGAATGTATGGGGCTCGGAGTAACTGAACTTATTGATGAAGGTATGCTGATAGCGGATGATAAAATGTCTATAAATGATGGCGCGATAATTCCTCTTTGCGGCAGAAAAGGATGGTATTGGTCTATTTTGCAAAATGTAGCGCGTGAAGAAGGATTTTCTTTTGATACCTCATTTAGAGATTTGACAGAAGGGCAGCGTCAAATTATATTTTACGGAAATAAAGACAGATATCGTGTTCGCCACAAAACAAAGGAGGGGCGCCTCCATGTTTACGATGCGCATTGGCTGGGACTAGTCAATTACTTACAGCGTGATTATAGGGAAACTGAGCGTGAAGATTATCGTGATGAGTTACGTCAGTATATAGCTGTCACTCCATGTAAAGCGTGTGATGGAAAGCGGCTGAAGCCAGAGATACTATCAGTGTTAGTTAATGGTAAAAATATCGCGGATATTACAGATTATTCAGTTGGTAAACTTCATATATGGTTTAATGAGCTTAAGCTTAACGAAAGAGATACCATTATAAGTAATCAAATATTAAAAGAGGTCAGGTCGCGTCTTGGATTTTTGGTGAATGTTGGTTTGAACTATCTCACTCTTTCACGCGCTGCTAACACTCTCAGTGGAGGTGAAGCGCAAAGGATAAGGCTTGCGACGCAAATTGGTTCAGGTTTGATGGGTGTTCTTTATATATTGGATGAACCTTCAATAGGTCTTCATCAACGCGATAATGAACGTTTGATATCTACACTTAAAAGTTTAAGAGATATAGGAAATAGCGTCATAGTTGTTGAGCATGATGAACATACTTCGCTTGCTGCGGATTGTCTTATTGATATAGGTCCTTTTGCCGGTGAACATGGAGGAGAAATAGTTGCTATAGGAACTCCTGAAGAGGTTATGGCGAATGAAAATTCTCTGACCGGAAAATATTTAAAAGGCGAACTGGAGATATGTGTGCCAAAGAATAGGCGTAAAGCTAAAAAAGAATTTATAGCTATTAAAGGCGCTACAGCTCATAATCTTAAGAATGTGACAGTAAAAATACCGCTTGGTGTATTTACCGCTATTACCGGAGTATCCGGCAGCGGAAAATCAACTCTTATGGAAGACATATTATATAAGAAGTTGACTCACCATTTGCATAAATCTCGTTCTGTTTGGGGAAAGCATGAAGAGATCTCAGGTTTAGAATATTTAGATAAAGTGATTGATATTGACCAATCTCCTATAGGTCGTACTCCACGTTCAAATCCAGCGACTTATACCGGTATGTTTGATTTAATTCGCGATTTGTTCAGTCATACATCTGAGGCAAAAGTGCGCGGTTATAAGCCGGGAAGATTTTCTTTCAATGTTTCGGGCGGACGTTGCGAAGCGTGTAAAGGTGACGGGATTATAAAAATAGAAATGCATTTTTTACCTGATGTTTATGTTCCTTGCGAGGTATGTAAAGGAAAAAGGTATAACAGTGAGACATTGACTGTAAAGTATAAAGGAAAGAATATTTCTGATGTCTTGAATATGACGGTTAACGAGGCTATAGCGCTTTTTGAAAATATCCCACGAATCGCGAAGAAATTGGAAACACTACGTGATGTAGGACTTGAGTATATACGGTTAGGGCAGCCGGCAACTACACTCAGCGGTGGCGAAGCGCAACGAATAAAACTTGCGGCTGAGCTTTCAAAACGCGCTACCGGCCGTACATTATATATGTTGGACGAACCGACAACAGGATTGCATTTTGCTGATATTGATAAGTTGCTTGGTGTACTTCAACGTTTAGTTGATACGGGAAACAGCGTACTTGTGATAGAGCATAATCTGGAAGTTATCAAACAGGCTGACTATATTATCGATATGGGACCGGAAGGCGGAGATATGGGAGGACAAGTTATCGCAAAAGGCACACCTGAAGAAATTGCAAAAGTTGAGGGTAGTTATACAGGACAGTTTTTAAAAGATGTATTAAAATAAAAAATGTGGTTTATGGTTTGTATTAGATTATACATAATTTTGTACGAAATAATTATTTATGTTGTTAATCTATAATTTTTTATAAAAGTATTTTGTTTGGTAAAAAAAACATTAAAAATTTCGGCAAATAATATTAAAAACCACTTGACCAAAAGTGAATTTTAGTATATAATATTATACGTTGTCGTCTAAGGCGGGGCGTGGCGTAGCTTGGTAGCGCGTCTGGTTTGGGACCAGAAGGTCGGAGGTTCGAATCCTCTCGCCCCGACCACATATGCAACACAAATAACAAGCAATATTTAAAAGGTCAAGCGGGAATAGCTCAATGGTAGAGTGCTAGCCTTCCAAGCTGGATGTTGCGGGTTCGAGTCCCGTTTCCCGCTCCATTTTTTTATTGCATGTTTAGAACTAAAGCGATAACAGCGCATGTTTTTTAAGCGCTCATAGCTCAGCGGATAGAGCAACTGCCTTCTAAGCAGTGGGTCGCAGGTTCGAGTCCTGCTGAGCGTACCATTTTTTTCAACAAAAAACAACAAATCGTATTGTTTATGGTGGGTATAGTTCAGTTGGTTAGAACGCCAGATTGTGGCTCTGGAGGTCGTCGGTTCGAGTCCGATTACCCACCCCATATTTTAATTGTGTGCTTTATAATAAGCACATTTTTCTTTTTTAAGAAAATATATAATGATGTATCTATAAATAATTGTTGGTAATAATGATTTTGTCCGCAATAAGTAACATAAAACTGTTTGACAAAACATAACAATAATCACTATAAGTTGTACATCCTCGTAATTTTTGGCTATTTGTGTGTTGGTATATCGGCTAAAATGTCGGCCTTTCCACTAAACGTAACGGGGTTGATTCCCGTAAAATATACTATTTCAAACTTTTAAACTATATTTATTACAAATTAAAAAAAGAGGGATAATTTTTTAAAGTAAAATCTGAAGGAGTATAAAACAAATGATAGAAAATATCATAAAAAAGAAACAGACATTATTCTGCGTAGTATTATTCGCCTTTCTCTTTGGCGGAGTAACACTGCTGGCGCAGGCAATACCGTTTGAAGATGACATTGATTGGAGTACAGGTGTTTATACAGCGAATACAACAGGAAATTTTAGTTTATCAGATGATATGTCTTGGGATGATATAGATAACACTAATGGTGCAATCTACATAAACTCAGGAAATAACATAACTGCCAATTTTGAAGGAAACTTTCGTTTTATAAATAATGAGAATGGTGGCCTTCGCTCTAATAATTACGGAGATGGAAAATCCACCACTATTAATTTTTTAACATCTGATGAAAGCGAACATTCCCTCTTCATTTTTAAAAATAACTCCATTCGTGGTGGATTAAAATCTACTAGTGCTAATAACTCTACCATAACAATGGAAGCCACAAAAAAGGGTGGAATTTTTGTTGTCGGCAACTCTTCACAAGATTCCGGCGGCGGTATACATTCTAATGCCGGTGGTTTTTCTTCCGCAAATTTAAGTGTAGATGCAGGTTCTATTCTCATAGCCAAAAACACCGCAGAAAGAGGTTTCGGTGGCGGTATTTATTCTCGTGGTGTTACTTCTTCTGAAGTAAATCTATATGTAGGTATAGGGGCTATTTTCATTATCGCTAACAAAGCAGAAGACATTTACGACGGTGGCGGTATTTATTCTTATAGTAAAGATGGTTCTTCAGAAGTAGATTTATTTGTAGATACCGGGAATATTTCAATAATCGCTAACAAATCAGGTCATTCCGGCGGCGGTATTTTTTCTTATGGCGCTATTTCTTCCGAAGTAGATTTATTTGTAGATACCGGGAATATTTCAATAATCGCTAACAAATCAGGTCATTCCGGCGGCGGTATTTATTCTCTGAGTGGTACAGGTGGTTCTTCAAAAATAGATTTACTTGTAGATACAGGGGCTATTTTCATTATCGCTAACAAAGCAGAAGACATTTACGACGGTGGCGGTATTCACTCTAATGGTGATTCTTCTGAAGTAGATTTACGTGTAGTTAAAGGGAATATTTCCATTATCGGTAACAAAGCAGGTGGTTCCGGTGGTGGTATTTATTCTCACGGTAGTACTTCTTCTGTTTTAGATTTATCTGTAGCTACAGGTAACCTTTCCATAATCGGTAATAAAGCAGTTACTTACGGTGGTGGTATTTTTTCTTACGTTGAGAATGGTTTTTCTAATGTAAACCTATCTGCCGGCGATGAAGGGCAAATACTCTTTACAGGCAATAAACACAATAGCGGCATAGCAAACGCTATATACTTTTGCGCAGACAATGCCGACTCTACTTTTGCCTTAAATATCAATATCGGCGAAGACGGCACAGCAACTTTTTATGACCCAATAACCGCAACTGCAAATTATGATATTCGCGTTCAGGTAAGACTCAATGCTGACGATAGTAAAGGTCTATTCATTTTTGACGGGCAAGACTATATAGATGCGGGAGCTATTAATCGTTATTACGATATGATAAACGACACCGTCCTTCATAACGGCACGTTAGCTATAGCAAATAATGTCATCTACGGTCGAACCTCAAAAGACAGCACTATGACTATAAGCGAAGGTGCTGCACTGCTCAGCGTTCAAAGCTTTGACCTTGGACGCGAATACATGAAGAATATTATAAACGCTGATGTAACACTAAACAACAGTACATTGGCGTTTATCAACGAAATTACGGATACATACCACACACTGAATATCAATTCCTTAAACGGCAACAGCGATATATATATGAACTTTAACTCCGACAGCGGAGACACCGACGTTTTAGATATAAATGAAGGCGCCGGCGGTACTCACTCGGTATCTTCAATAGGTATAGGTGACGGAACATTACTGAGAATAGCGGATGTTATAACAGTAGGTGAGGAAACTCAGTCAAACATCTTCACAGGCGGCGGAGCTGTAACACCTTTATACTACTATAACTTAGAGCAAAATGATGATTCAGGTAACTGGGATTTAGTACGCAGTTTAACTGAAACATCAGACGTAACATTAGACTCTTTTGGTTCACTTTCAGTAGGTTGGTTTACACAACTCAGTAACTTAAACAAACGTTTGGGACAACTGCATTCAACTGACTATAATACTCACAATGAAGATATATGGATTCGCAATTTTGGCGGTCAGGTTGACGCTAAGTTCAGCGTTCCAAACGATGTACGCTTTAAAGAATATAACTACGGATTAGATTTTGGCGGTGATTGGTTAGCAAGAAATAATGAAACAAGTAAAATGATTGTTGGTTTATACGGTGGTTATATGCGCGCTGACAGAAACTTTAAAGACGCTATACAAAGCACAGGCAAAACAACTTCTTATTACGGCGGACTTTATAGTACCTGGATAAATAACAATGGTCTGTACTTTGATTTCGTAACAAAAGTACAAGACTTTAGAACAAGCTTTGATATTGATACAGACAGTGCTGAGTTTTCAAACTACGGTTTTGGCGCTTCTATAGAAAGCGGCAGACCATATGGTATAGGTGACGGATTCTTTATAGAACCCCGAGCTCAGGTTGCTTATCTGCACTTAAACTCAACTAAGTTCAATTTCAAAAACAGCGGCGACCAAGTACGTATTAATGACGCGAATATTTACCGCTTCTTAGGAGGCGCTAAGTTCGGTCAATTAACCTCTGTCGGCAGTGATAATAAACCGTTTATCTGGTACGTATCCGCTGATATAGAAAAGCAGATAAGCGCGGGCGGCAAAATAGAGACTATGAATGAATCGTACAGTTCCGCGACTGACGGTATCCGCAGTGTATTTGGTCTTGGATTTATGTATGATGACAGTGATTCTTCACAAGTGTACTTTAACTTTGAATCATCGTTTGGTGAAAAATATAACCGGCCTTGGAACATTATCGGCGGTTACAGAAAAATGTTTTAAGGGTTAAAGTGGTTTTTAAATTTACATAAACCTTGTAAAATAAAAAATCCGAGCTTGGTATTTTAAAATTAAGCTCGGATTTATTTTATATAGTGTATAAAATGTTGTGTAGAAATATTTCTTATTTTTTTTTGATATAGTTTAAAAGACCGCCTGAAAGCATTATATTTATCTGTCTACCTGATAACCCTGCGTTTACTTCTACATCGCCGTTAGCGGTCTTTATTATTAAATTTTCGCTATTTTGTAGTTTAGAAACAATATCATTAATAATTATTGTTTCACTTTGTATTAATCTATCATAATCAGTTTCATTTATAAAGGTCAACGGCATAATACCGAAATTAATTAAATTTGCGCGATGTATGCGAGCGAAAGATTTTGCTATAACCGCTTTTATTCCCAAATACATAGGAGCTAAAGCTGCGTGTTCGCGCGAAGAGCCTTGACCATAGTTTGAACCGCCAACTATGAACCCACCGTTTTTGGATAGTGCTCTATCGTGAAAACAGGCATCAATACCTGCAAATACGTGTTTGCTTATCTCTGGAATATTTGAGCGCAGAGGTAACACTTTTGCGCCGGCAGGCATAATGTCATCTGTTGTGATGTTATCTCCAACTTTCAGCAATATTTCGCCCGTAATCGTACTGTCAAATCCGGCATTGATAGGTAATTGTTTAATGTTGGGTCCGCGTACTATCTCTACCTTTGAGCCATCTTCAAGCGGAGCTACTACCATATTGTCGCTTAGGTCAACAGTGCCGTTGAAATCGGTTATCTTAGCTTCTCCCAAGGTTCTTGGGTCAGTCATCTTTCCTGTCAAAGCAGCGGCAGCAGCAACTTCGGGGCTTACTAAATATACTTGTGCGCTTTTTGTGCCGCTTCTTCCCTCAAAGTTTCTGTTGAAGGTTCTAAGGCTCACGGCATCAGTTGAGGGTGATTGCCCCATACCTATACAAGGACCACAACCTGCCTCCACTATGCGAGCGCCCGAAGTAATCAAATCGTTTAAAACGCCGCTTTGCGCTATCATTTCATAAACCTGTTTAGAACCCGGAGATATAGTCAATGATACATTTTCAGCGACTGTATGTCCTTTTAAAATAGCCGCGACTATCGCTAAATCATTGTAAGAACTGTTGGTACATGAGCCAACACATACCTGATTAACCGCAATTTCGCCAATCTCCTCAACTGTTTTAATAGCATCGGGACTATGTGGACAAGCCGCGAGCGGCACGATTTCATTTAAGTTTATTTCGATTATCTCGTCATACTCTGCATCAACGTCAGCAGATAATTCGATGTAGTCATTTTCGCGACCTTGTAATGCCATAAATTCTTTTGTCTTTTCGTCACTCGGGAAGACTGAACATGTCGCGCCAAGTTCTGCGCCCATATTTGTAATTGTCGCTCGTTGCGGAATAGAGAGATTTTTAACGCCTTCACCAAAATATTCAACTATTTTTCCAACGCCTCCCTTGACTGATATTCTGTGTAAAACTTCCAAAATAACGTCTTTTGCAGAGACATTTGGCATAAGTTTACCACTGAGCTTTATTCCGAGTATTTTGGGGTAGGTGAGGTAAAAAGGACTTCCTGCCATAGCAACTGCGACATCAAGACCGCCTGCTCCTATGGATATCATGCCTATGCCTCCGCCAGTGGGGGTATGGCTATCAGACCCGAGTAGAGTTTTGCCGGGAATGCCAAACCTTTCAAGGTGAACTTGGTGGCAGATGCCGTTGCCGGGGCGGCTGAAATAGATACCGTATTTTTTTGCCACAGAAGACAAAAAAGCATGATCATCAGCATTTTCAAAGCCTGATTGCAACATATTATGGTCAATGTAGCTAACGCTCAGTTCGGTCTTTACTTTTGGTATGCCTATAGCTTCAAACTGCAGATATGCCATCGTACCTGTAGCATCTTGAGTCAAAGTTTGGTCAATTTTTATCCCGATTTCGCTACCTTTTATCATTTCACCCTCTAAAAGGTGTGCTTTTAATATTTTTTCAGCTAAAGTTAATGCCATAAAAAACTCCAAATATACTAAATAAGTGGATTGATGTTATCTATAGAGATTTCATCATCGCAAAACAGTTTTACTGCTTCCGGAAAAGCAATATGTTCTTCTATCAAAACTTGAGCGGCAACAGTGTCCGGCGTATCGTCAGGAGAGACAGGAACTATTCGTTGAATGATTATAGGTCCTCCATCAACTTCTTCTGTCACAAAATGTACTGTACAGCCGGTAAATTTCACACCTTTTTTTATAACTGCTTCATGTACATGATGTCCGTAATAACCTTTTCCGCAAAAGCTTGGGATAAGGGAAGGGTGAATGTTTAAAATTTTACCATAAAATGGGATGATAAGCTCATTAGTTATAACACGCATAAATCCGGCAAGTAGGAGTAAATCTAAATTATACGGCTCTAATGAGTTGAAAATAGCTGTAGAAAACTCTGCTCGGCTACTATAATCTTCGGGTGAAATACATTTAGTATCTATACTTCGCTCTTTTGCGATATTAAGCGCATTTGCCTGTAAATTATCGCTGATAACGATAACTATTTCACCGTTAATATCACCTTTATCTATAGTGTTCATAATGGCGCGCATATTTGATCCGCCGCCTGAAGCGAGTACACCTATTTTCTTTTTTTTGCCTGTATTTTTCATGATTTTGGGGAAATTTAAGTATATATAAATTTCCCCAAACCTCCTAAAAAAATGTAAATATTTTACTAAAGTTCTACAAGATAGAGATGATTCATGCCATCAATAGAACTTATTTTGTCAAATACTTTTTCGCTTGGGTGTTCATCTATACCGAGTGCCATAACAGCATCACCACGTATTTCTATGCGACCAACCTGCATGGAAGCGATATTAATATCATAAGCACCAAAAATTTGTCCGACAGCGCCGATGATGCCAGGCTTATCTTTATGGAAGCAGATAAGATAAACACCGTTTGGCTCAATCTCAATTCGGTAACTGTCTATGCAAATAATTCTTGGAGTTTCTTGGTTAAAGAGTGTTCCCTCAATTTTATGGCTGCCTGATTCTGTTGTGACTGTTACAGACATAAGCGTTGAGTAATCGCTTCCGCTGTTTGTTCTTATCTCATTAATTTGTATGCCTCTGTTTTCGGCTATATATCTTGCGTTGACAGAATTGATGGCTTCAGTACCCAAAACAGGGGACAGTAACCCTTGTAGTAGCGCAGGTATTAAAGGCGTTGTATCCTCTTCTACCACTTTACCGCTATACTCAACTTTAACGGATTTTATAGCGCCATTTGAAATCTGTCCATGCAATTTGCCTATTTTGTCAATCAAATTCATGTATGGCTTTAATTTAGCGAGTAAATCTGCGGGTAATGCCGGAACATTTACCGCGCTTCTTGCCGGAATGCCATGGAAATAGTCGCTAATCTGTTCTGATACGTCTACCGCTACTTTTATTTGCGCTTCTTCGGTTGATGCTCCTAAATGTGGGGTTAAGATGAGGTTAGGCGTACCTTCTACTGCCGCAATAATCAAAGGGTTATCACTTGTCGCAGGCTCAACAGAATATACGTCAACCGCAGCGCCGGCGATGGTGTTATTTTTTACAGCATCAGCCAAATCTTGTTCATTAACAACTCCGCCACGCGCACAGTTTATAAGCCGTGCAGTAGGTTTCATCAATCCCAAGCGTTCTTTATTAATTAAATTAGTTGTATCTTTTGTTTTTGGAACATGGATAGTAACGAAATCAGCATTTTTCAGAACATCTTCTAAAGACATAAGTTTTATGCCCATTCTGGTTGCCTGTTCTTCAGTTACAAACGGATCATAAGCTATGATATCCATTTCAAATCCACGTCCGCGGCGTACTACTGCGCTGCCTATTTTGCCAAGTCCTATAACGCCGAGTGTTTTACCGTACAGTTCACTGCCGGTGAATTTTTTTCTGTCCCACTTTCCATCTGACATACTTGATGCGGCTTGTGAAACCTTTCTGGCGAGAGCGAGGAGTAATGCCCAGGTATGTTCAGTTGCCGCCATAGTATTGCCTTCAGGTGAGTTGAGAACAACAATGCCCTTTTCAGTCGCAGATTTTACGTCTACATTATCAACACCAACACCGGCGCGGCCAATAACTTTAAGTTTGTTTGCCGCAGCTAAAACTTCAGCAGTAACTTGAGTTTGTGACCGTATCACCAAACCATCAAAATCTTTAATCGCTTCGATTAATTCTTCCGGTGTATAGTCGGTTTTTATCACCACTTCAATAGTGGGATCATTTAGAAGGGCTAAAATGCCGTCTTCTGATACAGGATCAGAGACCAATACTTTGAATTCTTTATTATTTGCAGCCATATTTCACTCCTTTATTTTTTTGTTTAAGGTTGCTGCCCTTGTACTGCTAACGTCTGGACACAGCCTTCATAGTAAGAGTACAAGGAAAAAAAGACTATAATTTTTGTAGTCTTTTACAATTAATATTATATCATATTTAACTATTCTTGTAAAGTAGAATATAGTTTATGTCGGAGTAAATTTATTGTGAATTGCTTGATAGTTTTGATGATTTTAAATTAAGTTTTTTGATATACTGCCGAGAACGCCGTTAATGAATTTCGGAGCGCTGTCTGTTGAGTATTTTTTTGCAATCTCAACAGCTTCATCTATAGCTACCGCAACAGGAACATCGTCAACGTATTTCATCTCATAAACAGCCATTTTCAAAATAGTTTTATCAATAATTGTCAATCGTTCTAAAACCCAATCAACAGTTAGGTTCATACCAATGAGTTCATCAAGCTCCAAAGATTTATCTGCTACACCGGTTGCCAGTACATCCGCATATTCGTTTGTTGAAGGAGTATACTCTTCGCATTCGATAATATTTTCCAGCGCGTCGATTATTTCTGTATGTCCAACTTCACAATTGTAAAGTGCGCAAAGCGCTTTTATTCTTGCTAAATGTCGGCTTCCAATTTTTGATTCATTCATATATTATCCTGTATTTATAGTCCTTTTTTTACTTGTCAGATATTAAATTTTCTTGGCGCAAAATCAGTGTAAAATTTACCACTGATAAATTCTTCGTCATCCAAAATTTTTAGAAAAAGTGGAATTGTAGTGGGTATTCCTTTAATAATAGTATCGTGTAGCGCACGTTTCATTCTGTTTATAGCTTCGTCTCTGTCTTTTCCATGGCAGATAATCTTTGCGAGTAATGAATCATAGTATGGAGGAACTTTATATCCGGAATATATATGGCTATCAACTCTCACGCCCGGACCGCCCGGAGAAATAAATGTATCAATAGTGCCGGCGCAAGCCATCATATTTCGGCTTGGGTCTTCTGCATTAATCCTGCACTCAATGGCGTGACCACTAAGTATTACATCACTTTGTTTGAAAGACAGCTCACTACCGGACGCAACAAGTATCTGTTCTTTTACAAGATCAAGACCTGTAACCATCTCTGTTACACAATGTTCAACTTGGATACGGGTGTTAATTTCCATAAAATATAAATTGTTGTGAATATCCAACAGGAACTCCATAGTCCCTGCATTGCAGTATCCGACAGCCCTTGCTCCGTTCACCGCAGCGTCGCCAATCGTTCTTCTTAACTCATCGGAAAGAGCAACGGAAGGAGATTCTTCTATAAGTTTTTGGTGTGATCTTTTCTGAACTGTACAGTCTCTTTCGCCAAGATGCACAACATTACCATGTTCGTCAGCCATTATCTGTACTTCTATATGACGAGGAGATTCTATATATTTTTCAACGTAAACGTCACTTTTTCCAAAGCTCGCTGCTGCTTCTGCACGGGCAAGAGGGATATTGTAAACGAATTCTTCATCGTTTTTTACAATCCTTATTCCCTTGCCGCCGCCGCCGGCTGCTGCTTTTATCATCACAGGGTAGCCTATCTCATTTGCTATATCTATACCGTTATCAGACTCTTTTAATGCGCCGTCAGTACCGGGAATGATAGGAACTCCTGCCTGTTTCATGCGGAGTTTTGCTTCAGCTTTGTCTTGCAACAGCTCTATGGTTTCCGGTTTTGGACCGATAAATTTAATGCCGGCATGTTCGCAGTTCTCTGCAAAAGCAACTATTTCAGACAGATTTCCATATCCCGGGTGAATAGCGTCACAGCCGGTAATAAGAGCTGCCGTCACAATATTTGGTATATTCAAATAACTTTGACGGTTGCCGGAAGGACCGACACATACTGCCTCATCTGCAAGCATGACGTGAAGCGCCTCTTTATCTGCCTCAGAATATATGGCAACGGACTGAATATTTAAATCACGGCATGCCCGAATAACGCGGACAGCTATTTCGCCTCGGTTTGCAACTAATATCTTTTTAAACATTATATTTTATCTCTTTAGCTAAAATTCGTTTGGTCTTAATAATTTTCATGTCCTTCAAAGGCGCAACGTACTCTGTTACCCTCTAAAATATATTCTTTTCTGCTGACAGGGCAGTGGGTTATTTCTCTTGGGACTCCGATTTCAGCAAAAGTTGAATAAGCAGGTTGTTCTAAGGAGCCGTATGTATTGTCATCCTGCTCTTTCATGGATATGTATTGTCTTACCTGATTTAGGTTACTCTTACACTCAACTCCAAGTGCTGCCTGTGCTGCTTTCCCCGGAATAGACTGAGCCGGTTTGTCTGTTATTCTGTAACCGGGAGACTCTTTTTCTTCTTCCTTTTTTTTGCATCCAATAAACAAAAAAGAAGAAAACAAAATGATTACAACAGTAAACATAAATAAGATTTTTCGTGCCATAGCTTCACCTTCTGAGCTTAAAAGTTTAAGCAGGTATTATGCTAAACAGCGGTTCGCCATATTCAACACCGCTATTATCTTCAATATTTATATTGACAATAACACCATTTACAGGTGCTAATATATCTTTTTTGATGCCCATAATGTCAATGTATCCCATCTTTTGACCGGACTGAACATAATCGCCGTCTTTAAATTCGGCTGTATTGTGGTATAGACCGACGACAGTAGATTTGACGACAATTTCTTCATTACTATTTTGATTGAGATAGTTATTGCTGTCATTGCTTTGCTGTTTTTCTGGAATATTTAAAAGAAGTGTATTGTCTATACAATCATTATTAAAATTTTGTAAGTTTTCGTTACAATCTGTTTGGCGAGATAAATTGATTGTTACCCCATCATTTTCCAGTGTTAATTTGGTGATACTATTTTCTTCCATTGCTATCAATAATTGTTCTACGTATTCTGCAGGGAAATTCTTCATGATTACTTGACTCGCTCTAAATATTTGGCGTTTCTGGTATCAACTCTTATTTTATCGCCTTCGTTAACAAAAAGCGGGACATTAATAGTGGCGCCAGTCTCAATAACTGCCGGCTTTGAACCTCCTGACGCTGTGTCTCCTTTTAGACCAGGATCAGTTTGAGTTATAATAACTTCAATAGTGTCAGGCAATTCAACGCCAAGTATTCTCTCTCCGTGGCTGATAATCATAACGTCTGAATTGTCTTTTAAAAATTTTACCTGATCTCCGAGTTGAGTTGATGGTATGGTTATTTGATCAAATGTTTCATTATTCATGAAGATATAGTCGTCGTCAAGCGAGTAAAGGTACTGAACTGTATATCTTTCGACACGTGCAGTTTCTATGCTCTCGCCGGCCCTAAATGTTTTATCTATCGTTTGTCCGGTGGTAAGTTTTTTGATTTTTGTTCTTACAAACGCTCCGCCTTTACCCGGTTTTACGTGTTGAAATTCAATAATCTGGTATACATCACCATCCATATCTATGGTCAGACCGTTTTTAAAATCAGAGGTATCTGTCATAAAATCTGTTGTCTCCTTAAAATTGTGCTCATATATTTTACCATTTTTTGTTTATTTTCGTCAAGTTTTTGCACTCAGCTAATCTATTTTTAAGCAATAGAAGGAAAAAAGTGTTGTTAAACGTTATTGTTTAAACTATTTAGGGCGGGAAATAACAACTGAAGCATCCTTTGATTCTAATTTAAAAGACTTTTTCGCCGCAGGTATAAGTCTACTCTGTCCTTCTGTTACTTCATCTTCTCTGTTGATTATTAAATTTCCTTCTACAACATTTATTATGACAAAGGCATCATCTGTATTTACCGTTACCTCATCTTTGATGTTCATTTTTTCAACAGTAAAATATTCACAATTGGCTAATATGTGATTAGGGTCATCAGCATCTTTGATTTTTGGATTAAAATCCATCCAGTCGGTAACTTCTAATGATTTCTCAATATGAAGTTCTCTTGGTTCTCCGTCAAGTCCTACTCTTCCCCAGTCATACATACGATAGGTTGTGTCGGAATTTTGTTGGATTTCTAAAATGAGTAATCCTGCTTGTATGGCGTGTACTCGTCCCGCAGGTATAAATATGCTATCACCTTTTTTTACTTCTGATTTCGCAAGTAAAAGTGCCGGATCTCCTGACGATAAACTCTCTTTGAATATCTCTTTAGTTACGCCTTTTTCAAGTCCGGCAATAAGAGTTGCTTCCTCTTCCGCATCCAAAATATACCACATTTCGGTTTTTCCCGCTTCACCTTCATGTTCGTAAGCGTATTCGTCGTTAGGATGGACTTGGACTGAGAGTGAGTCTTTCGCGTATATATATTTTATGAGCAGCGGAAAATTTTTGCCGTATTTGTCGTGTATCTTTTTACCGAGCAATTTTTCGCCGAACTCATCTATCAATTCCGCGAGGCTTTTACCTTTATATTCGCCGTTAGAAACATAGCTCATTCCATTTTTATGGTTAGAGATTATCCATGCCTCGCCAATAGGTTCGTCCTCTACTTCATCTCCTAAAAAGCATTCGAGCAGATGTCCGCCCCAAACTCTCTTGGCATAGATAGGTTTAAATGATAATGGGTATAGGTTCATGGTTAAAAGTCAAATCCTTTCAAAGAAAATATCAGCATACGTAATCTATAGTTATTTTTGTGTATGCTGATATTTTGTTGTTTTTCGCGCTAAAATTATTTCATTTTTATTTTTAGCGTTTTTATTTCAAATGGTCGGAAGTTTAGTCCAATCTTTCTTTTATAAACGCATCCGCAGTCACAGTCAATAACTGTAATTGCTCCGTTTTCTTCCTCTAAGAGGTTGGTTTCTACAGCAGAAACAGCGCCCTTTGCATACAGATTAGTTGAAGTTTTGGCTCCAAGTCCTTCGTACAATCTAACAACTATATCGCCACTGCCGTCTTCTGCAACTTTGATAGTATCTATTGAAATGTTGCTGTCAGCGATCTTAAGGAAGCTATATGTCCCACTATCTCCCGCACAAATAGTTTTTGGAGTGTTAATATCAGCTGCTTCTGCCAAAATATTAGAGTTTATGAATGCTCCGTTCCAAGCGTAGAACGAATATTTGAACTCTTGTGTGCCTTGATCTGCTATGGGGTCAGGTCCCATAGGTGAGCGGAGTAGCGTAACTTTAATGCTGTTATCCACCATATTTACGCCGTATTTGCAGTCATTAAGTATCGCAACGCCCTGATTCTCTTCTTTCATGGCTGTGTAACGATATTGACTTACCTCAAATCTATCGCTGTCAAACTCGCGTGAGCGGTGGTTTGGACGTTTGATGTAACCAAACTGAATTTCATTAATAGCTTCATTTGTATGGATATTTACAGGGAAAGCGACCTTTAACATCTTATGTTTTTCAATCCAGTTTATCTTTGTGTCAAAGTCAATGCGGCGACTGTTTCTCTTGATGGTGACAAACTGTACAAGTTCTGAATCGTTCACCATTTTGGTTATCTTTATGGTCGCGAGAAGTGTATTGTTTACAACTAATTCAAATGTTGCTTTGCCATTAAGCTCCATCTTCTGATATTCATAAGTCTGATCAATATCCCATGCTTCAAACGCTACAGGGTAATCTTTATACAAGCACATTTCATTACCGCGTCCTGCGATTAAATTTACGCCGGTCTCTTTGTCCATAATCTCGGTTATCTCACCTGCGGCGTTGAATTTTACTGAAATCAATTCATTTTCCAAACTTTTAGCTGTTGCCTTGATGGTTGATTTTATGGTTGTAGCGTTTTTAGAAGCCTTAATAGTGATAAATCCGCAAGGAGGAACTGTAACTTCAGCGAGTCCGTCTATAACGGGTATTTCATTTCCGTCAGTATCTGTCGCGCCTTTCCAGTCAACTTCAACTATCATATTTCTTGGATATGATAATGAGTTAAATACTGTAAGCGCATTTTTATCGCCTTTTACTATTTTTGAAATAGCTTTGGTTGTAAAGTTTGTTGCCGCGTCATAAGCTCGTTTATAACCTTTTGCCGCGTCGTCATATACGCGAGTTATGGAAGAGCCTGGGATAATATCATGGAATTGGTTTAATAAAACTTCTTTCCAAGCTGTTTCAAGTTCGTTTGCAGGGTAATTTCCTTTATAAAATGTTGATGCAAAAGCACTCCAACATTCGGCTTCACGAAGAATTTGTTCACATCTTCTGTTGCCTTGTTTTGTACGTGCTTGACTAGTCAGTACACCGCGATGGCATTGAAAATACAGCTCACCAACATATTTATCTGTTACATTATTTTGTTTCTCTAAATCTTCAAAATATTCTTGTGGAGCTGTTTGTTTTACCTTTGGAACGCCTTGCAAATCTTTTGAACGTTTTAGATATTCTAAATGGTCACGTGTAACGCCGCCGCCGCCATCACCGTAGCCAAACGGTTGCAATCTTGTTTTTATGCCGACTTTTTGCTTTCTTTCTGTCCAGCGTGTAATGAGCGAAGCAGGATTGGTATGTGAATTATAGTCATTATGAAATGATGCCAAGACCTGACTGCCGTCTATGCCTTCCCAAATAAAGTTTGTGTATGGAAACGGTTCGCCGCCGTTATATGCCCAGTAAATTTTTTGTGTTGAGAAATATTTTATGCCACAACCTGCCATTATTTGCGGGAGAGCACCTGTATAGCCGAATACATCTGGAAGCCAAAGCAGTTCATTTTTAACACCAAATTCTTGCTTAAAGAATTTCTTACCGTATAAGAATTGACGTATTAAACTTTCTCCGCTGCTTACATTGGTATCTGCTTCAACCCACATACCACCATCAGCTATCCATTGTCCGTCTTTTATTTTTTTCTTGATAGATTTATACAAATCAGGATAAGATGTCTTTACCATCTGGTAGAGATGCGGTTGACTTTGCAGGAATTTATAGTCCGGGTATTCGTCCATGAGCGCTAACGCGGTAGCAAAAGTTCTAGTACATTTTGCCTCTGTTTCGCGCAAAGGCCAAAGCCAGGCAACATCAATATGAGAGTGACCGAATGCAAAGAACTCCGGAGCGAGAGTTCCGTTTTTGGCTTTTAAAATAGGCTCTAATATCTTTCTGCCTTCTTTTGCGCCATCCGGCAGAGTTCCGTCTTCAAAATCTACAACGAATGTAACATTTCTGAGAGCTTCTAAACATTCTGAGCGTAATATTCCTTCCCGGTCTGTATTTTCCGCAAGTTCTTTCACCATATTCATTTCAAGCCAAAGCAGGTAAATATCTTCGTTCCAGACGCCAAAGCTATTGTCTCCTATTTCCTGTTGTTTGTCAGGAGTGAACATAAGTTCATCTATATTAGTAGCACAGTCAGGTTTCAAAAAACAATGAACAGGACCGTGTCCGGCATAGCTTTCAACCATAACTTCAAAAGTTTCTTCGCCTTTAGCATTTCTTGTGAGTGTTAGCTCACTTCTTCCAAAGTCTCTTGCTCCGGCATTTTTACCGTTAATATAAATAGAACTTTCTTGTCCAATATTAAGGCGTATAACTATCCTTTGTCCTTTTGCTTCTTTCGGCACTTTTACAGTAAATTTATGCCATGCGTATTCCCATTTTTTACCCCATTTAGTATCTTTTGGGAACGGTTTACAGGCTTTCTTTATAGCTTCTTGTACTGTTAATTGATCCATTGTAGTAAAACCAACAAGCTCAACGTCTGCTATTTTTGTGTAAAAATGGTTTGGTAAACTGTCGTGCCAGTTTTTCACTCTTAAATCCCATTCAATATTGGTAGGCATGATTTTATCCTCGCTTAAAAAATTGTTTTATAAAATATATTATACAATAATTTAAGTTGTTTGTAAACAATTTAAATTTAGATAAAAATCAAACGATTTTTTTATAATTATAAATATTATTTACTAACATTTATTTTTTCATTTTTTGCTCGTTAAAAGATGAAATATACTTGACATATATTCAAAAAATGGTTATTATTGATATTGTAAAATAAAATAAGGGAGAATAGTTTTTTTGAAGACTTTTTCTATAGGCAGCATAATCTGGTTAATATTGGCGATTCTATCTTTTATCTTAAATGTTTATGTAACGTTGATGGCTCCGAAATCTATGGAATACATGAGGAATATGATAGAAATAGAGGATGCACGTTTAAAACCTGAGAATGATGGAAAATTGGTTTTAGTAAATGGAAAGATTGAAACGGAAGAAGATTTTTTAAAAGACCCTATGTTCAATATTTCTGTTCACACACCGATATTGATTCGAGATGTACAAATGCTCCAGTGGTATGAGTCTGAATCTACAGAAGAAATCAGGAACTCCGACGGTGATCTGGTAGACCGAAAGGTATACGAGTACGAAAAAATGTGGGCAAATTACTTGATCAAGTCCGGTAGTTTTCGTGAAAGTTATTCGCATAAAAACCCGGTATCCATGCCTTATGAGAGCAAAACATTTAAAGGAACTGTTCATATAGGGGATTTTTATTTATCTGAAAAGCATATGGAATTGATTCGGAAGAAAGCTAAAATTGCTGTTACGGAACTTAGCGATGATATAGCTGAACGTTATAATCTTAGGGTTGATGAAAAATGCTATACAAATGTTAATAAAGGTGATTCCGCAAAGATAGGAGACATTAGAATTTCTTTTTTTTACGTAGATCCTGATATTTTAAGTGAAGCCACTATATTTGCCAAACAAAACGGTAATACATTCGTTGAAAGCGGACCTTACAATGAATTTTGGTTTGAGAAAAAGGATAAGGAACAGGTTTTAACAGAACGTGAAAAATCGAATAAGATCCTTATAATATTTAGTTGGTGTTGGACAGTTTTTTGCATACTTATGATGATGAATTTGATTCGTATGAAACGAGCGGAACAGAAAAAATATATACCACAGCCAGCATTAAATGAAAATGTTACCACAGATAATGATGATGCCTACGATAAAGAGGAAGGTAGCATTCTTGACCAAAGCGTTTCAAATGAGAGTCATACCGCTCATGACGATAGTTCTTCCGGCTGTATAATTAGCGGAAAATTCGCCAACTCTTTGATGGTTGAAGATGTCTTTATGATCCCGGGTCGCGGCTGTGTTGTAACAGGTAAAATAAGTGATGGTAGTTTTTCTGTTGGAGATCAAGTTGAAATTCTCCATGAAGACACCAGTATAGACATTACTGAAATTGAAGGAATAGAGATGTTACGAAAGGTATATAATACAGCTAATAAAGGTGACAATGTCGGTATTATGCTAAAAGACATAACCAAAGATGATGTTGTCAAAGGGGATGTTATTCGCAAATAAGACTAAATATGTAGTATTTTGGTGTTTGTGCCATAGGGGAAGCACGTATTTTTTATAACAATGTACTGAAACTATAAGTTGAATAGAGTGCTCGCTGTGAAAATAGGGAGCACTCTCTCAAACAGAAATAAATAGAGATATTGCTGCAACTTATTTATTCTTCATCGTTTTTAATCCCTATAACTTTCATTATATTATTCGATTTTTTGTAAAAATGAGTATATAATATTGCTCCGCCGGCTCCTAATAAACATCCGGCGATGTTTGTAATCAAATTAAAACTTTCAAAAGATATAATAAATGCGAGCAATAGATATAAAATAAAAATAAAAACTTTAAAAAATTGTGTTTTTGTCAACAAAAAGAATGACGAAATAAAAATAATATAGGCATGTACTGCCGCCATATCTCCTCTATATCCATATTTAAAGAAATAATGCATTTGAATAATTATAAGTAAAGAGAGCAAAACATAAAAAAAGTGAAAAAATATTTCTTTTATATTTATACGAAGATCATCCCCTTTATTAAAGAACTTAAAATCAAACAAACTAGCATTATATCTTTTTAACAAATAAACCAACCCGATAGATAAGGCTGCTATAACAAAATTGATTGCAAAATTTTTCCATGAGGGTATGTATAAAAAATTAGTCACAAGTATTATAGAGAATACTATTGTTATAAGCGTAACAGCAGCATATCTTTTTTTGACAAATGGTCTTATCAGTATGCTGAATATGAATGTTTGTATGTATAATATAAGGTTTAACAGCTGTACATTACCAGCATATTTTAATATTCCAACAATAAATGCGTATGTTGCGAAATAAATAGTTATAAAAACAGTTACTGACACAATAAGATTGGTGGTATTTAATAGTTTTTTACGCAAGTTGTCAAAATCGTATTTACTACTTGTTTTTTTTGAAATAAATAATGGAATTATTATTCCGGCAATAAAAGCAGTAGCGATTAAAATACCATTACTTATAATGTTAATGCTTATATACATTAGAGGAATTAATATCATTAAGAATCCAAAGAAATAATTTACATTTTTGCTTAGTCCATATACGAATAATGGAATTACAAAACTTGTAAATAAAGTAGCGATAAAAAACATCACAAGAAGTACAATATTTAATATAAATAGCTTATCATCAGGAACATAAATTTTAAAGGCAGATAATATATAAAATAAAATTACCTGTACTGTAAAATAAATGACACTTATAATTACAACATAAATAAGTCCATATAGAAGCATATTCAAGTATGGTAAAGTATTTCTCATAGTTTTTTCCTAGTTGTTTGTATAGTGTTCATATGTAAGTTTATAAATAAATTTTTGTATTTGTAAATGATATTCAGGATCATTTACTCCAGCAGTACCTTGTGCGACTGTAGTTGAGAACGAAGTAACCCCTTCTCCTGTAGTAGCAGGAGTACCAGGTACAGACCAACTCTGACTGACCAAATTAATGCCGCTACTAACTCCATACGAAAAGTCTTCTGATGTTCTGTTTAGTCTTTCCTGAGGAGAAAAGGCAGCTATTTCATCATCCCCATTTCTCATATCATTAGCTTGCTGTCCAGCATCACTAAGTCCCCAAAAAAGATTTACTGTGCCAAATATACATTCAGATATAACAAATGCAACACCGGCTCCACAAATTACCCAAACGAATTCACCTCTTGGATCAACAAAGTTCACCGGGTCATTTGCCGTATACCCATATAGGTTTATGCCTCCGTTATAGCTTATAGGGTCTCTTGTTAAAAATCTGCCAAAATATGGGTCATAATACCTATGTGTCAACAGATATAACCCAGGTCTCCTCGTCTTTATAATATCCGGCGATTATTTTATACCCAAACGGGTCATCGTTGTCACCGCCGTAGACTATATTGCCGTACGCGTCATAAACATCACTTGATAGAATACCGCCTGTTAATATGTCT
>JGI994J12354_10000945_pt1 | contig 29528 bp, 29 predicted proteins | sample IntmicLarv3ML3BL_FD_12354 | JGI IMG/M metagenome (IMG submission 12354) | reverse complement strand
ACTCTTATCCCAGCTCCAGCATTCTCTCAAGCGAACCTCTCGCCTTGTCCATAACTTCGCGGTCGAGAACAATCTCATGGGTATTATTTTTCAAAGCATTATACACACTCTCAAGAGTTGTAATCTTCATATCTTTACACACAAGACAAGAATCAAGCAGGTGGAACATTTTATCAGGGTTTTCTCTCTCCAAAATACTCATAACACCCATTTCCGTACCTATTATAAATTCCTTATAAGGTGATTCCTTTGCATAATCAATAATCTGCTTCGTACTACCTATATAATCGGCAAACTCACAAATTTCTGGTGTACATTCTGGGTGAATGAGGAGTTTTGCTTCCGGATGCTTGTCCTTCATCTCCCTGACAATTTCAGGGTTTATTGAATTGTGGACAGGACAAAAACCCTCCCACAAAACAATCTTCTTTTCCGGAACCTGTGCCGCAACATAACGGCTTAGATTTTTATCCGGCACAAATAAAATTTCCTCAGTTTCTATCTTCTTAACAATATCCACTGCATTTGACGAGGTACAGCAGACATCACATTCCGCCTTTACCTCTGCAGTTGAATTTATATAACAGAGCACTGTTGCATTGGGATGCTCTTTCTTCTTTGCTATCAAACCTTGTCTATCCACCATATCCGCCATGGGACAGCCGGCTTTTATTTCAGGAAGGAGCACTGTTTTTAAGGGTGAGAGAATCTTTGCGCTCTCTGCCATAAAATGCACTCCGCAAAATACAATAACCTCTGCCTCCTTCATATCTGCACAGTATTTGCTCAGTGCATATGAATCGCCTGTAACATCGGCAATCGCCTGTATATCCTCATTCTGATAACTATGAGCCACGATAACCGCCTTGCGCTCTGTTTTCAGCCTTTTTATTTCATCAATCAGTGTTTTTCTGTTCATAAGAATCCTTCCGTTTTTCAACTTTCAGCAATATTCTTTCAGTAATATTTAATTAAAAGTTTTAATTGCCTCAAGCACTTCATCAAGTTCGGGCATTGCCGGTATTGCGCCCTTTTTCTTTGTACATAGAGAACCGACTGCAAGACCAAATTTTACACACTCTTCCAAATCCTCTTTGGTGAGTTTTTCAAAATCTTCTGCTCTTTCCATTCCTTTATCTGTAAGTTTGTTTAACAAACCTGCGGTGAATGCATCACCTGCCCCTGTTGTATCTACTGTATCAATCTTCAATGTAGGAAGCTCACCTTCAAACTCACCGCATTTGTAATAGCTTCCTTTTGCTCCTCTTGTCACAACAACCAGTTTAATATCAAAGGATTGAGCGAGCAATTTTGCACCCTCTGCCAATGATACATCATCTAGAAGAAACTCAAACTCATCATCAGATATTTTTAACACATCTGCATATTTCATTCCTTCAAGTATGTATTTTCTCGCTTCCTCAGCAGAACTCCATAGACGAATACGTAAATTAGGGTCATAAGACACTATTTTTCCAAGCTTCTTGGCATATTCAGCCGCACCCAAGGTTGCGTCCCTTGCAGGAATTCCAGTCATTGAAACAGACCCGAAATGAAAAATTCTGCTCTGCTCTATAATTTCATTTTTCACATCAAAAGGATAAATCATTAAATCCGCCCCAGGATTTCTGTAAAAACTAAAGGAGCGTTCTCCGTTTTCATCAAGCTTTACAAATGCCAAAGTTGTGTTATATTTACTCGTCTGCAAAAGCCCTGATGTATCAATATCATGAGAATCAAGCACACTCTTTAAATAATCCCCAAACATATCCTTTCCAACCTTACCAATAAAAGCAGTTTTTTTATTGAATTTTGAAAGCGCGGCAAGCACATTTGCTGGTGCTCCGCCTGGATTTCTTCCGAAAAGGGACTCATTTGCCGCATCAATTTGGGTAAAATCAATTAACAGCTCTCCTATAGCAGATACATCAAATTTAAAATTCATTTTTCCCTCCGAATTTATGATTTATTTTAACCCAAACGCTTGGGTATATAAGATACTCTCTTCTCCTACAATTACAGCTCTTAAATATTTTGAGGGTTTGGATACCCCGCCATTGATATCGGCTGTATTCCATTGGGAAATGTTCTCCGCATAAGGAGTTATTTCTTCTCCATATCCCGCGATCTTTCCGTTTTCCGTTATCCATTCGATTCGAGTGTAGTTTTCTACCTCAATTTTTATAATATTATTTTCAATTGTAACACCTTTAATTTCAGGGGTTTTTACATTTTTTATTTTCTTATCCGATATATTCTGAATCATAAAAACATATCCCTGTGAAACAACATTTTTCACATCTTCATCTTTCTTTTCCGCAATATAAATTATATTCTCAGACAATCCCTTAACCGGAATTTGAGGCATTGTTGCAGATAACACCTCATCCCAAAGCTTAAAACTATTTTCATCCGATAATACAACTGCTAACACATTTTTATTTTTGATTAAAGTAGTATAATGCAATCCTATATTCTCTTTACTTTCAAGTGATACGGCAAATAAATAGTCTGTTTCATTCACATTTTCTAGAAAGTTCTTTGTAGAATCCGCTGTATATTCTTCTTTAAGCGGAACCACCTCTGTAAAGGTATCCTCCGCAGTTTCTATATTCTTTCCTTTGAATATTTCTCCGCGTGTCTGATATGCCGCAAAATTTGCGCCTGCATAAGGATTATATATCTTCTCATCTTTCTGAGGTGTTGAATTGTTTGAATATGTTGCAAATGCTGTTGCCTTAGATGCTTCTGGGTCTAAATCTTTGCCATTCCAGTCAATAGATTTCCCCACAATAAAAATTATGCCTATTATCACAAGCAATGAAATCAGCCCATATATATTTATTACTGCTTTTCTATATCTTTTCATACTCATCTTCCTGTTATTTTTTGAAAAACTGCATAGCTCATTTTATTATACTTCTACTCTTCTTTTTGTCAAATTTTTGTCTTATGTTTTGAATTATTTATGATATGTTTCATTCGCATTTATCTTCATTGCCCTATATACCTGTTCAAGCAAAATAACTCTTGCCATCTGATGAGGAAAAGTCATTTTTGACATAGACAGCTTAAAATCAGCCCTGTCCTCACATTCCTTTGACAATCCATACGAACCTCCTATCAAAAACGTTATTACAGACTTCCCGCCAATCGTTATATCAGAAATCTTGTCTGCCAATTCCTCCGAACCTATCTGCTTGCCTCTTAAATCCATAGCAATACAAAAACTATTATCTGGTACTCTTTGCAAAAGTCGTTTTCCTTCTTTTTCCTTCACCTTTAGTATCGTGGCTTCCGAAGGATTATCCTCACATGGCTCTTCTGCCGCCTCAAACATTTCAATATTTGAAAAACGTTTCATTCTCTTTGTATATTCTGCAATAGCTTCCGTCCAATATTTCTCTTTTAATTTTCCAACACACGATATTATTATCTTCATATTATTATCTCACAACTGGCATAATTCTTTGTTGCCACAAACAAACGGATATCATGCCCAACCTTTGCTCCTGCCGCTTCAAGCATATCACAGGTACTATTATATGCCAAATCGGGTCGATTATTTTCCGCACTAAGATGACCGAGTAATATATCCCTAGTTCCTTGCTTTACAAGCCTTAATGCAAGTCTCGCACAATTATCATTTGATAAATGCCCGTAATCTCCCAGTATTCTCTGTTTAAGTCTATATGAATATGAACCGTTTCTAAGCATTGAAATATCATGATTTGCTTCCAATAATACAGCATTGCTTCCTGATAGATTGGCTTCAAGTTCTGCTGAAATATGTCCAACATCAGTAGCAAGTGTAATCTTCTTTTCTCCATTGAAGAAACAGTATCCCACAGGGTCTGCTGCATCATGTGGGATGGAAAAAGCTTTCACACCTATATCACCCACAGCTTCTATATTTTGTTTGTCAATTATCTTCTTGAATTTTTCAGGCAACGAGGTAAAATAGTGTTCCATATTCTCCCAAGTTTCATCTGTTGCATATACAGGAACGTTATATTTACGTGCAAATGTACCTGCACCCTTTGTATGATCCGAGTGCTCATGAGTAATAAAAATTCCCTGAATTTCCTTGGGCTCAACACTTATACATTTTAATTCTTCTGAAATATCCTTACAGGATACCCCTGCATCCATAAGCAGCTTTGTCTTACCTGATGAAACAAAGGTACAGTTTCCGCTACTGGAGCTAAATAGAGTACAAAATTTAATCACTTATATCTAACATTCCTCAATTTCGTCATAGGGAGCTCTTGTTATATCTGCACCTAATTCTCTCAACTTCACTTCTATATCCTCATATCCTCTGTCAATAAATCTTATATTGAGAACATGTGTTGTTCCCTCTGCCACAAGCCCAGCTATAACTAAAGCCGCACCCGCTCGTAAATCATTTGATTTAACTGATAAACCTGACAATTTTCTCGGTCCTTCTATAATCGCAGTTGAACCTTCTGCCTTTATCTTTGCTCCCATTCTGTTTAGCTCAGATGTATATTGAAATCTTGAATCCCACACCTTTTCATACACAACACTCACTCCTGATGAAATTGCCAGTAATGTTGCAATTTGGGGCTGTAAGTCTGTAGGAAATCCCGGATACGGCTGTGTCTTTACGGTTGCGGCTTTCAATTCACCCTTCCCATAAACCCGTATATAGTCTCCGCCCTCTTCAATTCCCACATTCATTTCATCAAGCTTAGCTGTCAGCGTTTCCATATGCTTAGGTATAATACCAGTGATGGTAACATCCCCTCCTGTTGCCGCCGCCGCTATCATATATGTTCCGGTCTCTATTTGATCTGGTATAAGTGAATATGTGTGTCCTCCCACAAGCTTAGATACACCCCTCACCCTTATTACATCTGTTCCTGCACCCTTTATATTGGCACCCATTGCATTTAAAAAGTTAGCCACATCAACTATATGGGGTTCCTTTGCCGCATTTTCTATTATTGTTACTCCCTGTGCTTTCACTGCCGCTATCATTATATTTATAGTTGAGCCAACACTCACATTGTCAAGATATATATTAGTACCAACAAGTTTTTCAGAGGACACAAATACCTCTCCCTTGCTTATATTTACGTCTGCTCCTAAGAGTTTAAACCCCTTTTCATGTTGTTCAATTGGTCTAGTACCAAAATCACATCCACCTGGTAATGCAACCTGTGCCCTGCCGAATCTTCCGACAAGTGCTCCCCAAAGATAGTAGGACGCACGTAGTTTACCAGCTAATCTATATGGCACCACATAGCTATTGAGATTTGTACAGTCTATTGAAAAAGAATTTCTACTCAGTTTTACAACTGTTGCGCCAAGTTTCTTAATTATTTCCAAAAGAACTCTTACATCAGCTACATCCGGAACATTTTCTATTATTGCTACACCTTCAACAAGTAATGCCGCCGGGATAATTGCCACAGCCGCATTTTTCGCTCCGCTTATTTGAAGTGTTCCCTGTAATTTATTTCCGCCGTTTATAATAAATTTTTCCAAAATAGACTCCTTTTTCAGTAATCGCAACCGATTATACCATATTTTTTCATAGCTGTATAGATTACACTGCCAACCTTATTCCAATTATATATTAATCATTCAAGCTCTCTTCAATCACATTCCAGATGTTCTCAGTTTCAAAACCCCTGCGCCATGCCGCGCATCCCGCAAGTTTGTATTTATTCACTAATTCCACCCTCTTTGCAATTGATGCGGCATCCTCAATCCACAATCTGTATTTCTCGTTTCCATCCAGATACTCTGTATAAAACTGCCCGCTCTCCTCATCCCAAGTAGGAGTTAAACTTCTCTCTGCAAGCAATTTTTCCGTTTGAGGCATAGTTAAAACAGAACTTGTTACAGTAAGATTTTCTTCATCTCCAGCCTCTTTCCACAACCTTGTATAAAACGGCATTCCAAAAATAATTTGTTCAGCAGGCACTTGTGCAAACAGTTTGTTTAGCGCATCTTCCGCCCATGATATCTGCCCTACCGAACCCGCTACTTTACCACCGCCTGAATGTTGGTCGTAAAACATAACACATAGGTAATCTACTGCCTGTGAAAGGCTTTCCCTATCATAACAAAGAGACCATTTGGGACTTTGCGATAAAATTGTCACATCACAGGATAAAACCAGCTTTCTTTCATGGCACAGAGCCGAAAGCTCCCTTATAAACTGTGTAAAGAGCATTTTATCCTCTTCATACATATATTCAAAATCCACATTTATTCCATCAAGCTTGTATTCCTCAGCATAACCCATAATTTCATCAAGATAACGGGTTCTCGCCTGTTGATTTTGCAAAAATGCCCTTGTCATATCACAATCGGTCACGCTCACTATAGTTGCCCATACATATATACCCTGAGAATGTGCCCAATCCACAATCTCAATATCCGCTTTCTGCAAAATATCTCCATCAGCCGATTCCAATTCAAACCATGTTGGTGCAATCACATCTATACCCTTTGCAGTAGAAACCTCTTCCACAGTAGGCTTTCTATTATAAACAGCCTCCCAAACCATATTTATTTTCTTATTTGAAAAATCTTTTTTAAACTCAGACTCTCCGCCCGCACTTCCTGGCATCTTTGAATTCATTTCTGCAAATTTATAAGTAGTATTCTCTTGAATTTCTACCTCCGAGCTCTTCACATACCCAATTTCACCAGAAAAAGCCATAACCTTGTACCACTTATCACTTGCTTTTTCAAGGAGAACTGCTGTCTTTGAATTTTTTACCTCTTCTAAAACTTTGACTCTTGCCTCTTTAATTGACATTCCCTCTCTGATACAGAGCTTATTTACCTTTGAAACAACCTCTCCCTGTATAGCTTCTTCACTCATAAAAATGATAACATTATTCTCAGCATTATATTCATAGGTTATTTTATAAAAATCTTCTATAAATTTCACTTTGAAAAATACTTTTTCATCCTTTAATACAACATTTGCACTTTGCAGGTTTTCTTCACTTTTAATGTCAATCCTTGTCAGACCATGCTCCGTTGTAATTGTTATCATATTATAAGCTTCATCATGCCATATATAGGGGTCAACAGTCTTTTTTACTATGTCATGTGATAAATATTTTTCACCATCAAATGTATGAACCTCTCCAGTTCCCAATACCTTGCCATCAATTATTATTTTATAAGTTTTATCTTCAAACAAATTAACATTTTCATTATTTGGCAGCAAAATTATAATTAGGGCAGCAATCAACACTATCGCCGCCGCTGCCAAACATATAAAAAACACCTTATTCTCTTTTATATTCAACTTGTTTTCTCCTCAATCCAGATTACTGGTCAAAAAACTTTGAAGGTATAGTCTTTCTCAGCCCTTCTTTCAGTTCTTCATTCAACTGCAAATATATAACTTTTCTTCCTTCTTCGGTATTTGTAACTATAAAGAAATTTTCCTTTTCCTCCATAGTTCTTACACATTCTATTCTGTTCATCTTTCTATATGCTTCGCAATCCTTTATTCCTTTGACCTTTGCAACCATTTCAAATTGCTTGCAATCTCCTGAAAAGATGTTTTTTCTCTTCTTTCCGTTTATTATCTTCGCAATTTCAAGTTCAACATCATGTCCTGTTGAGGTAAGCGCATACTCATACTCAATATTTATGTTTGTTACAAATTTATATTCTAACCATGCTACCAAACAAATGAGTGCAAGTCCGACAAAAGACAGTCTCATTAAAAAAGTCAGCACCCCAAGTATTGGTAACAATATAATCGACATAAAAAACATAATCAAAACCATCGTTTTTTGTTTCTTTGTTATTTTTTGTTTTACAAAAGTTTCATAATGAAATTCCACTATTACACCGCCTTTATCTATCCATTTAATATTTTTTCCAGTTCCTTTTCGATTTTCTCAGGTGCAAAATCTTTAAGTCTTTCCATACCTTTTTGTATAAAAATTTCTCTTAGTTCTTCATTCAAAAGGAGTTTATCAATCTTTTCTGCCATATCATAACTGTCAGCAACCCCACATATTTCTCCAAATTCACTGTTTCCAAGAATCTCTCTTACCCCTGGCATACTATCTGTTGCAACCACTGGCAGACCAAAGGACATTGCTTCTAAAAGAACTGTGGGAAGTCCCTCAAGCGGGCTTGAATGCACAAACAATTTTGCCGCTTTATAGTAATTTTGCACATCCTTCCTTGTCCCTTCAAATATAACAAATTCTTCCATTCCCTCTTCCCTTACACACTCTTCAGCCTCACCGCGCAGAGGTCCATCTCCAACAAAGAGTATTTTATTCTTATGCCCATATTTCTCATTCAGCACTTTCATTGCACGAATTACAGTCTTATGGTCCTTGTCTACCCCTATTCTTCCTATCATTAATAGGAATTCTCCGTGCTCTTCCTGCAATGCTTTTACTCTTTCTTCATCAATTTCATTGCCTTTTATATATATAGGATTATAGACTTTTTTTATCTTTCTTTTATATCCATTTATTGTATCACACTCAACATTTCCCATATCAGAAAGTGAAATGAGCAGATCTATTTTTTTATGAAGGAATTCAAAACCCAGTGAATATAAATTATAACTATACCTTGCTCCATGAATCCATGCAATAGTTTTATCCGCCTTTACAAACTTTTTAGCAACATAGGTAAGATCATTAATATGTCCAGAAAAGGCTATTGCAACATCATATTTTTCAGAAACTCTCTTAAAAATTTTTTGAAAGAACAATGAGACAGACAAAAGCAAATAACATGACGGGAAAATATATTTACCCCACCACCATTTTTTCACAATCTTCCAATAATGGTCTGGACAGTGTGAACGTTTCAAGTTCTTTATCCTTACATTAGCATCTGACAACTCATTGATTATATCTTCTACTCTTGGATCCAAAACTATTACATCAACTTCATGTCCCATTTGCTGCATCATTTTTACATAAGAAATCCCAACCCTCTCAATACCGCCATAGAGCATATTATCAAAAATTACAGCAATTTTCATAATTTATCTGTCCTCTCTGTTCTACTCTTTATAACTTTCAAGAACCCAGTTAATTCTTTGCGATACTGTATCGCCGCAAGTATCAATACTATTAATACCCAGCCAATATTCACAAGTGCACCAAAGTTCATATAAATATAATATGCAGGCACAAACAAAACTAAGAATTTAACCAGTATCCACAAATTACACTTAAATCCTATCATATAATAAAGTGCTATTGCACCAATTACTGCATTTACAAAGAATCCTGCAATGAGTGCAACATTTACTCCTTGAAGCCTGTACTCCATTATAAACATATTTACCAAAATGACATTGACTACAGCTCCAACAGTTGCCGAGACAAATATAAAGAAATTCTTTTTAATTGAACTGAATATACTGGTTTCAAACGAACAGTAAATACTGATAATTGCCGCAACAACTGCAAGTGGAATTATCGAAAGACCAGAATGATATTCGGCATCTACAAAGATGGGAAATACAATTTTTATCGCTGGCAAAATGAGCAATGCTCCATAGCAGAGTACATCAAGGTAAAGGTTTCCCGCCTTTGTGTAATATTTCCCAAGTGACTCCATTGTCTCCTTTTCATCAGCACCCTTTTCGAATGCCATTTCCTGCCACGAAAGGGCAACGCAATTTGCTAGGACATTGAGAACGAGAGTAAATTTACTTGCCACCGCATATATTCCATTATAACCAGTTCCAAGTTTATCAACAATAACCGTTCTACTATAAGTATTCAGGAACCAAAATGCCGCTATATTCAGACAAAATGGTATTCCAAGTTTCATCATTTGCCTTAACATATCCAAACTGACATGCTCCGCTTTAAACTTTCTAAATACACCTGTATTTATTTCAATTATCACACATTGAACTGCAACCGATATAATCATGGAAACATACAATGCCTCATAATTCCAACCAAATACCATTATCAATATAATGTTTGAAAGAGCATTGACTACCGTAGCTATAACACCACTCACTGCAAACAATACATTTTTTCCATAACCTCTGGCAACATAGCAGAAAAAGCCTTGGAAACATTCTGCCAGCGCAAACCCAATAACTAGAGGAAGAAAATGAACTTCTACAAAGAAAGAGAGTACATATATCAATATGGCTGTTAAAACTGTTGATATTCCAAACAAACACAGTGCATTTGATACAGGTTTATCTCTATCTTTTCCATTAAAATCATACATGAACCTCAAAACAATTGTATGAATCTGAATAAATGCAACACTTGTTATAAGTACTGTATATGACCTTATTGCATCAAAATAACCATACTCATCTGTACTAAAATACTTTGTGTACACAGGGAGTAATAAAAATATCACAAGATTGGAAAGCACACTTCCCAAGAAATATAACATTGATGATTTGAAAAATTCCTTAATTCTGCTCATTATTCTACCCCTGTTTCTTGTCTGCTCTCTATTTTTCTATTTACTATCCTTTGGCAAAACTCTGTTTTAAGCAATGCCTTTATTATAGTAAATCCAAGTAGTGGTATCATATAATAATATATAATGTATTTGAATAATAACAACGTTGATGCCCTTGCTGTAAATACAAGAAGTGCAAAGAGTGTAGCATTAAGCGCCGCCTTTATGGACCGCTCATTTTCACGGCATAAATTTGAACTTAATATCAATTTGCCAAGAATATACCCAATTGGCACAAGCACAAGCCAACCAATACCACAGAAATTATAAAAGCTCTCTGTCTGTATTGAATAACCTATTCCATAATTTGTTCCCACATATTGGGTAATCATATTTTCTAATTCCACATATCCCAATTTAAGTCCTACATCATATATTCCAAACCGCAAGAAACTAGGCACAATCATAATCAATGAAAAGACATATGTCATTCCATAACTGTGATTTATAATTCCGCTCTTGTCAAATCTCATTGCTTCCATAAGTGGTCTTATAGAAAATCCCATTTCATTAATTACATCTTTAACCACAGACAAGCTCACAAATTCTTTGAGAAACACTCCCATAAAATCTATAAAAGTCTTCTCATCAACCCCTCTGTAAGTTACCACTGCAGACATAAGCACAAGGAGCAGATATCCTATAATTCCTAAAATAACTATTTTTTTCTTTTTATCCTTTTCATCAGGTTTCTTTTTATCAAAAATGGTAAAGACAAACCATACCAGTCCTACAATAAGTCCAATTGCCTCTCCCCTGCTTCCTGAAAACAAAAACATTGCACATCTCATTAAAAGATATAAAATAGGGAACCATCTGAGAATCTTATTATTTTTCAATCCTGCCGCAAGAATGAAGCAACCCACAATTGCAAATAAGCTAAGTGAGAGTACTATTGAATTTGCTTCATAGGCATTAGGATTAAATTCTGCATATCCTAAATCCATCGACTCTCTTACAATCTGTATTTTATCGTATAAATCAAATGGAACTGATATCATGGTAAGACCCAATCCAGTAATTTTCAGTGCTAATTCAGACACCTTTGCCTCGCTTTTTTCTTTCAAATCAGAAATTTCAAAGTCAAGTTTTTCTTTCTTTTTATAAGACAGACAAAATCCTGCAGAAAGTGCAAGCAGGGAAATTATATTATAAATAGCCGCACGAGAAATTTCTTGTGCTGTAAACCTATCATACATAAATGCTGTAAGTTCTTTATAAGGAACACCAAATGTTGAAAGAATAACCTCACCATTTGAAAAGAGAACAATCGCTGTTATAAATAAGGTTGCTAAATTTATAAAAGTTCCTATCATCTTTCTTTGATGATAAAAAATATATCCCACTGTCAGTATAGTAAAAAACCCTATAACTCTAACATGAAAAAAGTCTTCTGTTATAAATTGCTGATATAAAAGCAAAAATGCACTTATCATCACGGACACAATATAAAATTGCTTTTTATCATCAAGATTTTTCATCTTATCAATTAATTTCATATAAATATTCCCTTAATTCATTTTCAATATATTCTATGTCACTCTCAACATTAGGGAAATTTTCCCATAACCGTGTATTCTTTATGGATACCTCTGGCTTAAAGATGGTTTCCTTCTTTGCATGCTCTTCTGGTGAAAAATCCAGAAACTCCGCAATATTTTTCACCGTATTCTCATATTTATATATCAAATCTTCAAATTGGACAAACATAACTTTATCATCCCATTTGTCTGTTTTCCTGTGTGCTCTTACATATTCAAACCATTTACAAAAGGTTTCCACATTGTTTGTAGGTATGATACGACATTTCCAAATGTATTTTTCAAGTACATATAAATCTCTTGGGTCTCTGTCCACAACAAATACTTTTATATCATCAAAATAACGGATAAATCTGTTTAAATTTGAGGGTGGCACGATCTGATCAACCATTATATTTGGCTTGTTTTCCTTGTTTGCCACTGTGAATAACTCATTAATATATTCCCTTGTACACTGCAAGAATTTTTCCTCACTCGGTTTTGAGCAGTATGTTATCTCCTTAGGCAAAACATTTAACACTCTTTCATTTTTTCGCCAAATTGTCATTTTCAATATTTTGTTTATAAAGAGTTTTCTGTAATAGTAGCGTACTCCCTTATCCAAAAGGTCATAACTCCACCATCCCGGAAATGAAAAGTCAGTAAGATTTTCCAAGTATTTATACGATATTGATTTCCACTTGTTATCAAAAAAGGTTTCATATTTTCTTGCGAATCTTGTTCCCGAATTAAAATCAATCACCTTTTTATATCTTTTTAGTGCATGACCTGAGTTATGTCTGTTATGATTTTCTACCAAATTAAATTCTAAATCAGATATTCCGTCAGGGTCTTGTAAAAATCTAAATTCAAATTCAGTCAAGGAATACACATTTTCAAACTCTGTTACTAAATCTGTAATAGCACTTGAACCTGTTCCATAGTAGCTTGCACAAGATATTATTCTCAATGTTGCTTCCTCCTTTTTAATCTTTCTATAAGTCCCATAGGTATCAATCCTACAATCAGGGGTTTTATTACATAAAAAATCCCTTTAGGCATAAGGCCCATCTGTTTAAAATTTTGATGTCTAACCTTTGCTTCATCAATTCTATATCTGTATTTACATTTGGGGTATGAATTCTCGCCTCTATAATAGTAGGTCAATTTTTCCTTCATATTGTATCCCTTAAATCCTTTTGTATATAAACGCATATACAAATCATAATCTTCTGTTCTATTGGTTATTTTTTCTATTCTATATCCATTCACAGCTTTAAGTGCATCCGCTCTAAATGTTACTGAAGGATTTATAAATTGACTGTTCCATAAAAAATCCTTCTTCTCTGGTTCTTCAATCATTTCTGATTCGCCCCAAACTCCGTTCTCATCGAATCGATAAACATTACTACCAACCAAAGCATATTTTTCATTATTTTCAAGAAACTCAACTTGACTTTCAAAACGTTCCTTGGCACAGTAATCATCATCGTCTATCTGGGCAATATATTTCCCAGCGGCTTTTTCTATACATCTATTTCTTGAATATGCTGCTTTCATATTTTTTTCATTGCGAAGCAATGTAATTCTTTTATCCTTTTCACAAAAACGCAAAACCTTTTCACAAGTATTATCACTTGAGCAATCATCACAGCAAATTATTTCCCAGTTATCATATGTCTGTTCAAGAACTGAACTTATACACCTTTCAACTGTCTTTTCCGCATTGTGCAGCGGAATAATAACACTTACCAGAGGCTTCATGATTTACCCGCCTCCTCATATATTTCTCTCATTTTTATCATAACATTTTCAATATCAAACACCTTTACATTCTCTTGGTTTTCCTGCCCTGCCTTGTCGCAGAACTGATTATTTTCTATCAATCTCATTATTGCGGTTCTAAATTGCCCATAATCTGATGGACTGCATATCAATTCTTCATCCTTTATTAAATCCACATTTCCTCTTATTCCCGAAACTACACACGGAAGCCGATTTGCCATAGCCTCCATGAGTGATACTGACAAGCCTTCTCTGAAAGAAGGAAAACAAAATATATCTGCAGATGTATACAATTCTTTTACATCCGTTCTGTATCCAAGAAGTTTCACGTGCTGAGCCACCCCAAGTTTCTCGGCAAGAGCATTTAAGTGTTCATCAAGATTACCCCTTCCCGCTATACAATAGTACATATTGGGGTCATTTATCTCTGCCATTGCTTTTATAATTACTTTGTGATTTTTGTTTTTATTAAGTTCACCAATGGAGAGCAAAAGCACAGCATTTTCAGGAATTTCCAGTTCGCGTCTCTTTTCCTCTTTTGTCTTTTCTCTTTTGAAAAATTGTTCTGTATCTATTCCGATTCCCGGTATATATTCTGTCTTCTTTGCCTTGAATTTTTTCGTTGCTCTTGAAAAATCTTCTTGATTTATAGTCAGCAAAACATCCGTAAAACGTGAACAGTATTTTTCAACATTATAATAAATCATCCAATTGACCATTGGCGCACCCTTAAAGAAATGAAAACCATGTGCTGTATAAACACACTTGGTTCTGCTTTTTCGTGTAGCAAGTCTTCCTACTGCCCCGCCTATTGGTGCATGACAGTGTATAAACGCATATTCTCTTTCATTAATGAGTTTTTTTACTTGCTTATATGCCTTGATAATTTTATTTATTTTTAAAACATTACGGCTGAAATCAATGTAATGATATTTGATTCCAAGACTTGTAAGATTTCCCTTTATCTTTTCTATTTTCTCATTTGAAATTGCTCCATCATCAAAACTGCATGCCACTTCTACCTCAAAGCCCATCTCCTGTAGAAGCTTTATGTTAGGCATATTAAAGTTATCAATCATTGAAACAACAGATACCAACATAAGTACTTTTTTCATTTATCTTTATCCTTCTTTTTTAGCTCAGAGGTTCCGCCCTCTACTACCCCTTTACCTTTCAGAACAGATGTAACTGTGCCGAAAAAGCATTTTACATCAAATAAAAAACTCATTCTCTCTAAATATTCTGCATCATATTTTACCTTAACAGGTATTTCAAGTTCATCTCTTCCATTTATCTGAGCCCATCCAGTAAGTCCTGGCCTTACCCTGTGTACATTGTATTTTTCACGTTCCTCTATTAAATCATATTGATTCCAAAGTGCTGGTCTTGGCCCTATAATTGCCATATCACCTTTTAATATATTGATAAGCTGCGGTAACTCATCAAGACTTGTCTTTCTTAGAAAACGTCCTACTTTTGTAATATATTTATCAGGGTTCTCCAAAAGATGTGTTGCTGTATCCTTGGGTGTATCAATATACATTGTTCTGAATTTCAAAATCTTAAAAATTTTCCTGTTTTTCCCTACCCTGTTTTGTTTAAAAAAAACAGGTCCTTTTGAATCTATTTTAATTGCCGCAATTAAAATCAAAAACACAGGTGAAAAAATAACCAATGCCAGTAAAGACAACACAAATCCCAATATCTTCTTTATTACAGAATATATCATACCGGTTCCCCACCTTCACTGTCCTTTTCGACAAAATCTCTGTTTACATCTTCAGGACGTTTATATGTAGGAACCAGTTTCATTACTGTATCTTTTACAAAATCATTATCTTTTCGCGCAACAGCTTCACGAAGCATTTTCATACTCACTTCGATTTCTTCTGCTGAAACAGTTCTTTCATTTTCAATAAATATTTTATTGTTTTGGGTCTTTGTAAGCTTATCCGGTTTCATCAAAAGTTCTTCATAGAGTTTCTCACCTGGTCTCAGACCAGATTCTATAATTGCTATATCTTTATTTGGCTCCAATCCAGCAAGCCTTATCATTCGTTCCGCCAAATCAATTATTTTTACTGGCTCACCCATATCTAAAACAAATATTTCTGAACGCACCCCCATAGTTGCCGCCGTGATCACTAGCTGTGCAGCCTCTGAAATGGTCATAAAATAACGTATTATACGTTTGTCTGTTATTGTAACAGGTCCGCCATGCTCTATCTGCCTCTTGAATAATGGTATTACAGACCCATTTGAACCAAGAACATTTCCAAATCTTACTGCCGCAAAATCAGTTTTACTTCCCTTCTTGCTCTGAATTATCATTTCACACAATCTCTTTGATGCACCCATAAGATTTGTGGGATTAACCGCCTTATCAGTGGAAATGAGAATCATCTTCTGCACACCAAATTTCTCAGCCGCATTTACTACATTGTATGTTCCAAAAACATTGTTTTTTATTGCTTCATCACAACAATTTTCCATAAGTGGTACATGCTTGTGTGCCGCCGCATGGAATACAATATTGGGTTTGTATTTTTCAAAAATAAAATTTACCTTTTCTACATCTCTTACTGATGCAATTTCCACTCGCAAATCAAGAGAATTACCATATTCATATTTTAGTTCCTGCTGAATATCATATGCATTATTCTCGTATATATCAAATATTATAAGTGTTTTAGGGTTCATGGACGCTATCTGCCTGCAAAGTTCTGAACCTATGGAACCTCCTCCTCCTGTTACAATAACGGTCTTGTCTCCTATAAGCTCAGTTACCTTTTCCAAATCAAGGCTTACTGATTTCCTGCTTAAAAAGTCCTCTGTGTTTATGTCACGTAATTGATTTGAAAGGGTTGGGTCATTGCTCTTTTCCATTCGGTCAAGTGCATATTCAAATATTTTAACTTTGCACAGAGTCTTTGAACATATATCAAATAGATTTTTTCTCTTTTCAAGCGGCATTGATGGAATTGCTAGAATTATTTCCTTTACTGGTGTTCCATGAAGAACCCTTGGAATGTCACCATCAGTACCCATTACCTTTACACCTTGAATTCTCATTCCTATCTTTGTAGTGTCGGTATCAAACATACAATATGGTATATATTTACCTGTTTCATCCTTTTGAATTTCATTAATCAGTGCAATTCCGGCATTCCCAGCACCAACAATGGCAACATATGTGCTGTCCTTTCTTGGTTTCCTCACACTTTCACTTCTTACATATTTATATAGAAATCTTATACAAAGTGTAAGCAGAAGTTCAAGCATAAATACAAGTGCTATGAAATATATTGGTGTACTCAGCTTCAAAACGGGCTTTGCTACTACTATTGTTACACAACATGCTACATAATCGGCTATTACAATCTTTAAATAATCTGTAGTTTCCGCATATCTCCATACACTGTAATAAATTTTTATAATAACTCTTATTGCCATTATTCCAGCAAGCATTATTCCCAAAAATTTCAGCAAATCATGTTCTTTATAGTTTATCCATGCACTCTGAGGTATTACCAGATATATAAACCCTCCGGCCACAACCATCAAAAAAACATCAATGACTACCAATATTATTTTTCTGCATATTGCAGAATGTATTAATGTATTTATAAGTCCTTTAAAAGTTTTGTTTTCCATAGTTTTATCCATTCAAAAATATTGTTGTTAAAACAATCCTACAATTTCTCCATCAGGCATTATGTCAATTTTCTCGGCTGAAGGAACTTTAGGCAGTCCTGGCATTGTCATAATATCACCTGTGAGCGCTACTATAAAGCCAGCACCAGCGCTCAGCCTCAAGTCTCTTACTGTTATTGTAAAATCTTTGGGGCTTCCCAATTTTGTAGGATCATCGGAAAAGGAATATTGTGTTTTCGCCATACAAATGGGAAGCTTGTCATATCCAAGTTTCTCAATGTTTGCAAGAGCTTTTTCAGCTCCACCTTGATAAACTACACCTTCTGCTCCATATATTTCCTTTGCAATTATTTCAATTTTTTCTTTTATTTTTAAATTTAAATCATATATTGGTGAAAAACTTGCTTTTTCCTCTTCCATGAGCTTTACAAGTTTTTCGGCAAGTTCAATTCCGCCCTTACCACCCTCTGCAAATACTTTAGATATCGCACATGGCACACCAATTTCAACACATTTTTCAAAAACATATTTCACTTCTTCATCTGTATCTTTATAAAAATGATTTATTGCTACCATTACAGGTACACCAAACTTCTTCATGTTTGATACATGTCTTTCCAGATTGCTAATACCTTTCTTGAGTGCATCAAGATTCTCTTCTCCAAGCATATCTTTCTTCACTCCGCCATTATATTTAATTGCTCTTATTGTTGCTACTATTACTACTGCATCAGGTGACAGTCCTGCCGCTCTGCATTTTATGTCCATAAATTTCTCGGCACCTAAATCTGCTCCAAAACCGGCTTCTGTGATTGCATAGTCACCCATTTTCAGTGCAAGTTTTGTTGCCATTACACTGTTACAGCCATGTGCGATATTAGCAAATGGTCCGCCATGCATTAAACAAGGTGTATTTTCAAGTGTTTGTATTAGGTTTGGTTTGATTGCGTCTTTAAGGAGTAATGTCATTGCTCCTGCTACTTTTAAGTCTCCGCAGGTCACTGGGTTTCCCTCATAGTTATAAGCGACTATTATATTTCCCAGTCTCTGTTTTAAGTCTGTTATGTCAGAGGCAAGACATAGGATTGCCATTACTTCTGATGCAACTGTTATGTTGAATCCATCTTGTCTTAAGAATCCATTGGCTTTCCCGCCCATTCCAACTGTTATCTCTCTTAATGCACGGTCATTCATGTCCATGCACCTTTTCCATAATATTTGTCTGGAATCTATTTTCAGATTATTCCCTTGATGTATATGGTTGTCTATTGCTGCTGAAAGTAAATTGTTAGCGGCTGTTATGGCATGCATATCTCCAGTAAAATGCAGGTTTATGTCTTCCATCGGCACCACCTGTGCGTATCCTCCGCCTGCGGCTCCGCCTTTTATACCCATCACTGGTCCAAGTGATGGCTCTCTCAATGCAATGACGGCTTTCTTTCCAATCTGCGCCATTGCCTGTCCCAATCCCACTGTTGTGGTAGTTTTACCCTCTCCTGCTGGAGTTGGATTGACTGCTGTGACCAAAATCAGCTTTCCATGCTCTTTATTTGAATCGATTTTTTCTTTTATGAATTGCTCTGTAAATTTCGCTTTATATTTTCCGTAAAACTCCAATGAATCTTCAGATACATTTAAGTCTGCTGCTATTTCCTTTATTGGTTTCATTTCTGCACCTTGTGCAATTTGAATATCCGTCAGCATTTCATCTTCCTTTCACCAATGCAAAATATATCTCATTATCTCACTTTTTGCCTTTTTTGGCAACTACTCGAAAAGTCCGGCAAAACAAAAGCCTTTTCTTCATTTTTTCCATGAACCAAGAAAACCTCAAACACTTTATTGTGATTGAGGTTTTTCAAATCTTTTATTTTTCAAATCATTAGGAGTTCTTCATCACTGTACCATACAATAAATTACTCACACTCTCAGTCATATCGCAAACCTTTTCCATACCATCAAGCATTCTTGACCATACAAGAACTTCTGCAATATCTGTTTTTCCAGAATGCAATTCATGCATAGCAGATGTATATAACTCGTCCCCCTCGCTCTCAAGACGGTTAACCTCTATTATACTATTTTTAAGATTTTCATTTTTCTTATAGTGGGCAAACTCTTGAGTAGCCTCTTTTAGCTTTTCACAACAACGAACTATTATTTTTGAAAATTGTATTGCCGCAGGATGAATTTTCTTAACATTGTATGCATATAATTTTATAACAATGTCCTCTATACAATCCACCACATCATCCAATCTGTGTGAAATTGCTGATATATCCTCTATTTCTAACGGAGGAATAAATTCTTTTGCTAAAGCGTGAAAAATATCATGATTTTTCTCATCGGCTGCATGTTCAAGCTCATGAATTTTTTCCATTTGCTGTGGAAGCTGTTCCTGTGAAAAATCATTAAGAATGATGTCAACCAATACTGCTGACTGACATGCGAATTCAGCCAAATCCACAAATCCATTAAAATAATTAAAACTTTGTTTACGTGCCATGCTTCATATCCTCCAAGTTTATATTTTATGTTCATTTTAAAATATATGCATAAAAAGATGGGTCATAAGATATGCAATGAGTCCGCATCCAGGGAAAGTTAAAAGCCATGCGAGAACCATTTCTCCAACTACTCCCCAATTGACAGATGAGGCTCGTTTTGCAGCTCCCACACCCATAATTGATATTGTCTTTGCATGTGTAGTACTTACTGGAAGTCCGCTGAATACTGATGAAAGTAGCAATCCAGTTGATGCAACAAAATCAGATGCAAACCCTTGATAAGGTTTTAATTCTGCCATATCTTTTCCAACTGATTTTATGATCTTCTTTCCTCCCATAGAGGTTCCAATTCCCATTACCACTGCACACAATATCATCAGCCAAATTGGTGCCGTAAACTCTGTTGTATCTTGATTTTGTGAAAGTGCCATACCAATCAGAAATACTGCCATAAATTTCTGCCCATCCTGTGCTCCATGAGCAAATGCCGCAAGTGCTGCACTTGCAATTTGTGCTTTTTGAAAAAATCTGTTTGTCGGTCGCCTATCCTTATTCTTACAAATAAATTGCAGTAACTTCGCGCTTATATAACCAAGTACGAAACTAAACAGCGTGGTGAAAACCAACCCATATATAACCTTTATCCATTGTTCACCATTAATACCCCCAATACCGCCTTGCAACGCAATTGCCGCACCAGAAAGACCTGCAATAAGCGCATGACTCTCACTTGTAGGAATACCGAATTTCCATGCTGCTGTTGCCCAAGTAACAATGGCTACCATTGCCGCACAAAGTGCAATCAATGCATCCTTATTTCCATTTTCTCCGCTAAAATTCACCATATCTCTTACTGTATAAGAAACCTCTGGCTTAAATAAAAGTGTCATAACTATTATTCCGGCGAAATTACAAATTGCAGCCATAAATATTGCTGAATTTGCTTTCATACATCTGGTTGTAACACAAGTTGCTATAGCATTGGGTGCATCCGTCCAACCATTTACGATGATAACACCAAGAGTAATGATAACTATAATTAATAGAGATGGATTTGAACCCAATTGTGATAAGAATCCGCTGAAAGAAACATCCATATAATTTTCCACTTTCTTTTTTACTTAATTTTATGTTACCAACACAACTGTATATTCTTTACTGTTTCATGTCAAAATCGCAATTTAATAAGAGTTGAAATTATTATAGCATATTTTGTCATTCTTTTACATATTTTTTACATTATAAAAGAGAAAAAATCACAAGTCCGTATTTTAAGCCATTTCAAAACACAGGCTTGTGATAAATCGGAGTGACAAGACTTGAACTTGCGGCCCCTTGACCCCCAGTCAAGTGCGCTACCAGCTGCGCTACACCCCGACGAAATTGATTGAGAGAATTCTCCCAATCAATTTGCTTTTAATTCATAAATTACTTAACTTCAACTTCTGCTCCAGCTTCTTTCAACTTAGCTTCAACTGCAGCCGCATCATCCTTTGAAACACCTTCTTTAATGTTGCTTGGTGCACCATCAACAAGGTCTTTTGCTTCTTTCAAACCTAATCCTGTTGCTTCTCTTACAGCCTTGATAACCGCAATTTTGTTTGCTCCTGCTGCTTTAAGTACAACTGTAAATTCAGTCTGCTCCGCTTCTGATGCTCCACTTGCGCCACCTGCTGGTGCCGCTGCTACCGCTGCTGCTGCTGAAACCCCAAATTCTGTTTCAATTGCTTTTACTAATTCAGACAGTTCTAAAACTGTTAACCCTTTAACTTCTTCAACTATTTTTGCAATACTTTCACTAGCCATTTCTTTATACCTCCATAAAATAATAGTATCTTAACTTTAAATTTTCATATCACTGTAATTATTCTTCGGTTACAGCACCCTGTTTTGCCGCAACAGCATCAATAACTCTTGCAAATGCAGCGATATTCTGATTGAGTACTCCTGCAAGACTTGCAAGCAATACTTCTTTCGAAGGAAGCTCAGCAATAGCATTAATTTCATTAAGTGATGCTACTTTCCCTTCAATTGTACCTGATTTAATTTCAATCTGGCTGAACTTTTTAGCAAATTGACTTACAACTTTTGCTGGAGCGATTATATCTTCAGTTGAAAAAGCAATCGCAGTAGGTCCTTCTAAGAACGAATCCAAACCTTCTACACCATTCTTGTTCATTGCGAGCTTAACTAATGTATTCTTTACAACTTTGTATTCTACATTGGCTTTTCTCATTGCTGCTCTAAATTCTGTATCCTCTTCCACCGTAACTCCACGGTAGTCAACAAGAATTATAGATTTCGCATTTACAAGTTCTTCTGCAAGACCTGTAACAACAGATTTCTTTTGTTCTAAAATATTAGCACTTGGCATATTTACACCTCCATCCACAATATATTTGATAAATAAAAATCCCTTGCATAAAGACGCAAGGGATTATAAAATCATAAAAAATCTTTTACATTACCTCGGCGGGACTTATTTGAATGCCTGCTGTCTTAAGCAAATAATTAATATTCAATTTTGCACCAATTGATATTAACATATCAACAAGGTAATGTAAAGCCCAAATAAATTATATTGAATTAGGGCTTATTTTAACACCAGGTCCCATTGTTGAAGTGATTACAACACTTTTTAAATATTGACCTTTTGCCGCTGACGGTTTTGCTTTAACAACTGCGTCAAGCAATGTAGCAAAGTTTTCCTGTAACTTCTCTGCACCAAAAGATGCTTTTCCGAATGGGCAGTGAATAATGTTTGTTTTATCCAATCTATATTCTATTTTACCTGCTTTAATATCGGAAATTGCTCTTGTAATATCCATAGAAACGGTTCCAGCTTTTGGGTTAGGCATTAATCCCTTAGGTCCCAAAACTTTACCAAGACGTCCCACAACACCCATCATATCTGGAGTTGCAACTACTACATCATAGTCAAACCAATTTTCTCCCTGAATTTTGGTTACTAATTCCTCAGCACCAACATAATCTGCACCTGCTGCTTCAGCCTCTTTAGCTTTATCACCCTTTGCAAATACAAGAATTCTTACCTTTTTACCTGTTCCATGTGGCAGTACAACAGCTCCTCGTACTTGCTGATCAGCATGTCTTGAGTCAACACCCAATTTAACATGCACTTCGATAGTCTCATCGAATTTAGCTTTTGCTGTCTGAACAACAAGCTCAATAGCTTCAGCAACAGAGTATGTCTTTCCTGCTTCTATCAGTTTTAAACTGTCTTTATATTTCTTTCCTCTAAACATAAATTTCACTCTCCTTACAGTGGTATTTTTCTCGAAAGTATTTTACTTTCTCCCACAAACTGCTGTTAAATTAATCTTCAACAACAATTCCCATACTCCTTGCTGTTCCGGCAATCATGCTCGCAGCTGCTTCAACACTTCCGGCATTTAAATCCGGCATCTTCTGTTCTGCAATCTTTGTAAGATCTGCTTTAGAAATTTTAGCAACCTTTTCCCTGTTAGGCTTACCTGAACCGCTTTCAATCTTGCATGCCTTCTTCAATAAAACTGAAGCTGGCGGAGTTTTGGTAATAAATGAGAATGTCTTATCCGCATAAACCGTAATTACTACCGGAATAATAAGACCTGCATCTTTTGCAGTCTTTTCATTAAACTCTTTACAAAAACCCATGATGTTAACACCATGCTGTCCTAAAGCTGGTCCAACCGGTGGAGCCGGTGTAGCCTTGGCTGCAGGAATTTGCAACTTTATATAGCCTGTAATCTTTTTAGCCATATATTCCACCTCCCAAAATTTTTAATAATTTAATCTATTAAAATCAGAATACTTTTTGTACCTGATTAAAATCAAATTCAGCTGATATCTCTCTTCCGAACATAGAAACAGTAACTCTTATACGTTCCTTCTCCGGATTAACCTCTTCCACAAGCCCCATAAAGCTTTCAAGCGGGCCGGAAAGAACTCTTACATTATCTCCAACTTCCAAATCAACAACATATTCTACTTGTTCAATACCCAAAGAATAAACTTCTTCTTCAGACAAAGGCACAGGTTTAGATCCAGGACCTACAAATCCTGTAGCTCCTCTTGTATTTCTCACTATAAACCAAGTATCATCTGTCATAATCATTTTAATTAACACATAACCCGGGAAAACTTTCTTAAGAGTAGACTTCTCTTTTCCTTCTTTCTTCTCAATTTCTTCCATCATAGGAACAACAATTTCAAAGAAGTAATCATGCAGTCCTCTGTTTTCAATAATCTTTTCAAGATTAGCCTTAACCTTGTTCTCATATCCGGAATATGTATGAATTACATACCATTGAGGTACAGACGCACTATCAACTTGCATCCAACTCGCCCTCCTTATTTTATTCTATTCAGGTATCAATCTGTAATGAAACAGTTACTTATGGTCTAAGCCCTAGCAAATTCCCAAGTAAAAGTTGTCCAACAAGCATATCCAAAGCTGCTATAACAGCTCCTATAATAATACAGTAAATAATTACAGATATTGTGCTTGTTATCAACTGTTTCTTTGTCGGCCAACTTACTCTTTTCATTTCAGTTCCGATAGATTTAAAATACCTGCCTATTTTCTTAAAAAAATTGTCTTTCTTTTCTTTTTCAGCCATTTTAAATTCTCCAAAAAATTATTTTGTTTCTCTGTGTGCGGTGTGCTTACGACAGAACTTGCAATATTTGCTCATTTCTAATCTGTCAGGATTGTTCTTTTTGTTCTTCAATCCATTGTAATTTCTCTGCTTGCACTCTGTGCATGCAAGTGTAATTTTAACTCTCATCCTTACACCTCCAAAAGGGTATACTAATTTCACGCCAAACAAAGCGCAACAACTAATCTATCACAAACCAAAATCAAAGTCAACAATTATATTTTACAAACTTTACTCACCTGAGCAATGCTATAATCAAATTATTATAATAAAAAAACCTTGCAATAATTGAGTTGTCTACAGCCTCCATAAAACTCCCATCAACGCTTCCGCTAAACAGAGTGAATACTGCGCCTATCACAGTCAATAAAACGAATGCCTCCAGCACACCTAAGACAAGTCCGCCAATTTTATCTGTTTCACGAATAACAGGCAACTTCACCAAACCTTTAATCACATTTTTCAAAAGCAAAAGAAGAAGCTTTATTATGATAAAGAGAACCACCACTGCTATAACAGAAATAATTATCCCTGTTAAAACATCACTGATTTGCGAAACCATAACTGATGTATCTTGCGAATTCACTTGCTGTAAAATTTTATTTGAAATCACAGATGGAAGATTGAGTTCCTGAACAAATGCCTCTACCGTTTTAAGCCCCATATCCGTCCCTGCTTTATCAAGTGCCTCAAAGATAGGCTCTTTTATTGCATTAAACAAAGGTGTCTTTTCCAATAAATCCGCAAAAATGGGATGAAAAATATATGCCGCAATCATTGCAACTATTGAGGAACCAAAATTAAACAATGCTATAAACAGTCCCTTTATATATGCAAAAATACATATTCCTGCAATTACTGCAATCAAAATAATATCCAACATTATTGGTGACATATGAACTCCTTTCAGGTTTCTTTATATTTTATAAGCACTAAGAATATATACATTCTTCTTTGTTTGAACAACAAAGTTTGTACTATCTATTATCATCACTTTCTGTATTTCCGATACAGTTTCATATTCAAAAAGCTTTTCACCATTTATATTATAAATTTCGGTGAATTTCTCACTGCTGATTGCAAACAATCCTTTACCTGTGTCAATACGATTAACTGTATTTTGTGCAAGGAAAGAATGCAATGACTTTCCATTTATATCCATTACATTTATCATAGTCTGTGTGTTTTCACTAAATATACCATCACGGTCACTTCCGCTTGCCGTAATTATATATGAGTTATCAACAACCTCCACTGCATACATTTCACGAGTATCCTGCCAAAGCTCTGTATCTGAATCATGGTCAGCATTTGCTGTCTTAGTTTTTCTGACCTTTCTCAAACTATTTGGATTTGCAGCAATCACAGTTTCATCATTTATATATTTCCCAAAAGTGTAAATCTCATCTTCTTTCTTTACTGCTGAAAAACTATTCCCTGTTCCTGTATCGACAAAGGTCATACTTCCTGTTATAATTTCACCTTCCATTGAAAACCCATTTATTAAAAGTTGTCCGAAATTTTCCGAAAGTGCAATTGAAATTAAATGCTCACTATTTATTTTGTTTGTAAAAATTATATCTCCGCTTGTTCCATCAGCCGAACTTGGCTTCAAGACTGAAATTGCCGCATTATAATTTTCCACTTTATATGCTACAGCAACATTCCCATCTTTATTTATATCAGCACTTATTATTTTGCCTTCAAACTCATTTTTCCAAATCAATTGATTCTTTGAAAAGAGTAAAATATGTTTTCCGCCTATTTCCGCAACAACAACATAATCACCCTTACTCTTTATATAAGGTTTCATGAAGCTTACAGAATTTTCATCCCATAGCCATTCTCCTTTAAAGTTTATTGCTGACACACCCTGATTTCCGGCATACACAATTGAATCTCCGCTAACCCCATATTCAAGAGCATGCTGACTCTCGGAATCCAATATTATTTCATCTAATCCCATTTCTGCAGAATTGCCAAATAGACCGGAAATAAATCCACCAAATCCTTTATTCTTTATGCTTTGCAAATTTATCAAGGTAAAAGCGATTGCTATTATAATCAATCCAGCAATTACCACTAGTATTATTCTGCGTTTTTGCATACGTTCCTCCACTATATGGAAATTATTTTAACATATCACAATGATAACCGCAAGAATTCCCACTGCCCCGAAAAAAGGATATAAAACCGAGATAAGCCCTGAAAAATCCAGCATTGAAAGAGGTATTGTCAAAATACAAAGGGACCCTGCCTTTAAAAACATTTTTCTTTTTATTTGTGAAAAAAGCAAATCAACTGCGCTTCTTCCACAAATAACTGCGGACCCCGCCATTGCCGCGAATATAACTATCTGATAAACGCTTCCAAAATAACTTAAATACTTTTCTGTTAGTTCCACAATTGGCATTTCTCCCAATTGTGAAAAACCATTTTTGAAGAGCAAAATATTTGTCAACATTGCCATAGTTCCTATCAAAAATCCGCCTACCACACCTCCTGTCATAGCTTTCATTTTTGACAAACCTCTCCCTATGCTAAACAACACTGGCAATGCCAATAAGCAGTTAAAACTCCCATATAAAATTGAAGAAACAGCCCATTGATATTGCCCTGTATATGCAACTTCTTCTGTATTTACCCATACCCCACTCCTCGCAATTAACATAGTACAAACTGTTATTATTCCCACTATAACAATTGGTGTTACAAAAGAATTAAACTTCACTACCCTATCCGTTTTTGATGATATTATGAAAAATATGATTAAAACTATGCACAGTGTACTCACGGCTTGTGAAATCCCCAGTGCTCTGCTCAAAATGGTACGAAGCCCCGCTACCATAACAACAAACACTGAAAATTGAAGAAAAAGAGATAATATTTCAATGAATTTTTCACCTATTTTTCCAAAACGCATTGCCACCAGTTCCCCAAGAGAATCAGCCTCTGATTCAGCCGCTTTCCTTAAAATCATGGCTCCAAGTACGCAAAAAAGCATTGTTGAAATTGTAATTCCCACAAAGCTTTTTATTCCATATCTTGTGAAAAATGTCATTATTTCCTGCCCAGTTGCAAATCCTGCCCCCACAACCGCAGATATATATATGTTTGATATCGCAAAAATTGATTTTTTATTTTTNATAATAAAACTCCGCACAGTTCGTTTATACCAAACTATGCGGAGCAATCTGATTAAATTACCAATTTATGTATGCTCAAATTTATTTCTTCTTTTTAATTATGAAAAATGTCACTGCTCCTATTACAATTACAGCCGCTGCAATTCCGCCTATAACAAATGGTGATACACTGTCGTCTCCTTCTTTCTCAGTTGGCGCCTTTGTTGCTGTAGAGGTGCTTGTTCCTGCTGTATTTGCCGCTGGTGTTGGTGTCACTGGCGCAGGAGTTGGTGTTGCAGGCGCTGGTGTAGGTTTTGCCTCTGCTTGCGCTGTTCTGTACGCTTTCACATCAAACGCATCCGCATCCGCTTTTGTTTTGAAAAGAGCAACATATTCAACATAGAACTCTGTTCCTTCTGGTACTTCCCCACTTGGAGGCGCAAAGAAAAGACAGTCCAATCTTATAAATTCCAACGTTCCATTCCATGAACTCTCTGTCATACCAGCCGCACTTTCATTTAAAACTGGTGCAACTGCCATATTTGTTTCAGGAATATTTATTACATATTCTTTGATTTCTGTGTCTTTTGATGAAATTGGAAACTGAACTGCACAGGTTCCGTCTATATTTGCCTCAAACATTTTGTAATGCATTTCAAAAATAGTTGAATCTGTAGGATTCTTCATTCCTATTTTCATAAACGGGTATTCAGTACAATCAATTTCTTCATCAATTGTAGAAAATGATACTCTTGGATCCTTACCTATTGCTGTCATATGCATCATATTGTCTTTCCAGTCAATCTCACATTCATCAATGTTAGGCATATTATTAACATANTCATCGAAATTTTCTTCTGTACTAAAATCCCAAATCATTCCTGGATTTTCCGCAGCAAAAACTGTTGTTGCTGGTATACTAGCTAAAATAAAAATGCAAATAATCAAACAAACTGATAGTTTCTTCATAATCTTTCATTTCCTCCAAATATATTTTTTTTAGTTCCAAAAAAATTATAACATTATAAAATTTCTCTTTCAAGACAAATCTTGGTATTTTCTTGAAAAATTGTTGTGCCTAAATTGACTGGTTGAGACGGCAGGTTATTTTGTTTAATGTTTTGAATACCTGCCGCAGTTTTACGCAGTCAAATTCCTGTACTGTGACAAGCAAGGCATACAAGATTTTTGCTCCTAACCATTCCTACCTTTTTCTCATCCGTACAATTCACTATTCGGCTCCATGTACGGATGAGAATTTGCCTAAAATACTGCCACACCTAAAACCCCAGCCATTTCCACTGTTTTCTCATCCGTACAATTTACTATTCGGCTCTATGTATGGATGAGAATTTGCCTAAAATACCGCCACACCTAAAACCCCAGCCATTTCTACCGTTTTCTCATCCGTACAATTCACTATTTGGCATCATGTACGGATGAGAATTTACCTAAAATACTGCTATACCTAAAACCCCAACCATTTCTACCTTTTTCTCATCCGTACAATTTACTATTCGGTATCATGTACGGATGAGAATTTTCATTTGTGCCCTTAATCTAACATACACAAAAAAATCTCTCAAACCTTTATCAAGGTTTAAGAGATTTTCTTTTAAGGCGCCACCCGGATTTGAACCGGGGGTAACGGTGTTGCAGACCGGAGCCTTACCACTTGGCTATAGCGCCATACTATACAATATTCTATGCTTCAAACATCATTTTCATGACATTTATTGCCTTTTGATTTTAAAACGGAAAACAGCTCACTGTTTTCCGTCAAAAGTTGGAGCGGGA
>JGI994J12354_10000944_pt1 | contig 29538 bp, 25 predicted proteins | sample IntmicLarv3ML3BL_FD_12354 | JGI IMG/M metagenome (IMG submission 12354) | reverse complement strand
ATACTTTGCCGATAACGAGAAAATTTACGATACAACGAACGAAGAGGTTGCCAAAGAGGCAGACATCTACAACGAGAAGTACACTTACGAACCGATGGCATACGTTGTGGGATCGAACAAATTGTTCCCCGCACTTGATGAAGCGATAGGCAAAGCCGAGGTTGGTAAAGAGGCAGAAGTGCTCATACCCTCTGAAGATGCTGCCGGCCCCAGGAATCCGAAGCTCATCGAGATCTACCCGATAAGGGATTTCTACAAACAGGAGATCAACCCTTACCCCGGCCTTCAGGTAACGCTTTCCAACCGTGTTGGAACCGTGATGTCGGTAGGTGCCGGACGTGTGAAGGTCGATTTCAACAGCCCGCTTGCCGGACACGATCTTTTGTACAGATTCACTGTAACTGAGATCATCGAAGCTCAGGAAGACAAAGCGAAGGCGATCGTTGAGGTCAACTTCGGAAGCAGCGACGGATTCGTGTTCACCTTCCCCGGTGACAAGGTATCTGTTGTTCTCCCCGAGATCTCCAAGTTCCACCAGGAGTGGCCGGTCGCAAGATTCAAGATCGTTACCGATCTCAGAGAAGCATTCGGCGTTGACACTGTGGAGTTCATAGAGATATGGGCATCTGCAAAGAAAGAATCCGCCGAGCCTTCCGAATGAAAGACCGAATGATCATAAATTACTTTTCATAAACCTCTTAATTCTCATGGACGGGTGGCCTAGCCTGGATATGGCGGCAGCCTCCTAAGCTGCAAGCCGAGGGTTCGAATCCCTCCCCGTTCGCCACTGCATCTTTTTTTAATTGAATGAAAACGTTATAACTTGTAACGGGTTGAGTGTGAACGTACCGATTCAGAACACGCTTAATTAATGTGTTGATACGATGACCAAGTACTGTAACTAAATTTTTTGGATAAACAAATTAAGCCATTTAGCAATAGTGATGATAATGATTTAATTATTTTTTCCTAATAAAGCTAATAACAGGGCATCCAAATCTGAGTTTGATTCTGATTGTTTTATTAATCCCGTTTCGACTTTAGAGAACAGTGCGTTAAATATTAGCAATTTTATTTTTTCATCAATGTTCCCTTCCCCCCTCTGGATTAAAGAGAGGTAAAAGTACGTAAAAGCTCGTTTTTCATTGTATTCTTCTTCTAGGTGTTTGGCTGAAAGTGATAATTTTATAAACACCCTCAATACATAGAGCATTAGGGTAATCATTCCGCCGGATAAAATTGAGTATTTTATAAAGGACGACGAATCTATGTCTGAAGTGGCAATAAAGTAGACAGATAATGCAGCGCTAACGACAATTAAAACACTTGTAAAAATAGTCCAAAAAAGATAGTTTCTTGCTTTATTTTTTTGTTCATTGGCCATTTTTTTCCAATGTTGAACAGGTTCTTCTAGGTGTAGTTTTTCTTCATACGTTTTTTCTAATTGTCCCATTTTAGACATTTTTTGTTCATGCCATTCTTCGAATGACGTTTTTATATTTTTTAAGTCCTCATCTGCTTTTTCAATGAATTTGTGCATTTCGTTTCTTTTCGAGCTCAATTCTCCTGACATGATATTTATTTTTTCAGACAAATCATTTATTTTTTTCAACTCAAGATCATTTGAATTTGGAAATTTCTCTTCATTCAACCAATATCCTATAAATCTAGCTACAGCCAAAGACATATCATTGTTGCTTTGACGTAAATAATCTGTAATAATATTCCCCATTATGTGCTCGTTTAATCCAATTGATATGAAATAGTTATATTCGCGAGTTTTTCCTTTGGTAAAGAGCGTTTCGTATGCATAACCAACTAGATCAGGGTTCGCATTTTCTGAAGAAATCACATTAAGTACTATTGTGGAAAAATTCTTTTTTTTGCCCTCAACGTTGATTGATTTTTGTCGAATAATAATACTGTGTTCGTTTGCTTTGGTTGTTATCGCATAGTTTATTTCTTGTTCTGTTGAATCGATTTTTATTATCTCTATCGTCTCATTTATGTTAATTAATACGTCTTCGAATTTTTTTGAGTAAACTAAAACCCCCGAGGCAACATCTGTTTCCCTCAATTTCCAATAAGCAATTTCATTTTGCAAGAAAATTCGCAGTTCATCTACTGTGTTAAAATTTTTTTGACTTTGAGGAACCTTCTCTAATGCTTGGAATATTATTTCCCAATTGCAATATCCATTGATAGTATTGATTTTTTCGGTTTCGCTCATAATTTTCTTGACGTTAATCTCTTCTTCGAGATATTATTATTTTGGTGAGCGTTTGGAAGAATTAAGGCTCATTTTAGAAATCATGCTATGTTTTTCTCACCATTTACTGTCTTTTCACAGCATTATTTGTGTGTGGACATTTAGGAAATTATAGGCGTATTTTATCCTAGTGTTGTATTGTTTACATCTTAGCTTTAGGTAAAAGAGTTGTTGATTATAGAGGTTATCATTGCTGGCAATTTGTTATTAAAATTAATGGATTTTCTCCCTTACAAATATGATTTTGTGAAGATCAGTGTTGATACGGGTGTGTTCATAGTTCTAAAGATTTAGTAAAATATCTGCCTTCAAGTTCCGCTGTAGGGCATTTTTCGTAAAGGAATTCTATTATTTCTTTTCTGTTCGTTGGTGAAATGTTCATATATTCTTTTTTTCCGTAATATATCTTGATGGTGTTGCGAGAACACCCGTGTATGTAACTTCCTCCGCCGGGAACAACAATTCTTTTCACCGATGAATAATCTATGTTAGGTTCAATGCGTTCGAGTTGTACCTTAACGATAAGTCTATCCAATTCGAATGTGTAAGTTGTATAATACCAACTGAAGATCATAACCGCAAGGAAAAACAATTCTACGATCAGGAGTGCGGGGATAAGGAACGCAAAAAAGTAAGAAAATACAAAAAGTAAGATGGATGCCAATACAATAGGGATCCAAAAGATATCACCGGCCTCAGAATGGCACGTGAAAGGGATATCCATGTCACGTTATGGCAATCTTTTGATAAAAAGGATTGGAAATGATTTTGTAAATTGTTTTCTGAACCGTTGTTATGATTGATTTCGAGCCTGTTGTGTAGGTCGAGTTGAAACGGTATTTTTTTCCATTAAGCCGTAATCCATCAGATCCTCCACCAATTTTTTCGAATCAGCTAGGCTGAGTCCAATTGCATCCTTGACTGCTTTGACATAGGAGAGTTTTTCGTCACAGTTCTTTGTGATGGCTTTAACATCACTAAGTGTAACTATGCACCTATCGGTCAAGACCTTCAACACATCATCATCTATCTCAGGTATGAAACCGAGGGTCGGATTCGATTTTTTATTGGTCATATTGAGTATCTCGAGCACCGAGTCTACCCTGTCACCAGTGATGCCGAGTTCTCCCAGATATTTGATCTTCTCCGACTCATTTTTTTTCGCAAAGACCTTTACAAGATCACGAAGGGTAAAGATCGACCGGGATCCCAAAATCTCCAACTCTCTTTTACTGAATACGGTTGTCCCATTCAGCGCGGTGTAATACTTTATCCAGCTAAAGATCGTATTGTATCCGACGATAACCTTGTGTTCACTGACCAGCGATTCGATATTTTTGAAGGTGTTCCCGTAGGAAGATAGGGCCTCCTGATCTTTACTCTGTATATTCATTAAAAATTCGATCATTTGGAGTTCAACGGCCGTTTCGAGAAGTAATTTCTCGAGTACCTTCTCCTCGCCGCCGGGAAACGTTACGCCTTTACTCTTCGCATCGGCGATATGCTTATTGGCAACGGCGGCGGCGATATCGACTTCTTTACGCTCTTCTTCAAGGGAGGCTACCGCGCGCTGCCATCCTCCTCGATAATTCAACGCGTCGTAGTAGTACAGAAGTGCGCAAGCACGATCATAGACAATGGAGTTCGGACCATTGATATATTGGCTTTTTCCTTTAGGGGCATCCAATCTGCTGGATTGTTGGGGGTTTTGTTCTTTATCAAATACGGCTTGTTGTAATTCTATAGCTCTTTCGAGTTTAACTTCGCTTGAATGGCGAGCTTGTAAGGGGGATTCTCTTGCCGTGATGCTCAGTTCATTGACCGTTGTATTGAATTTAACGGAAGTAGATATTATCGGTTCCGATCCCGATCGTGTCAAGGTTTCAAAGGTGAAGTGGGAAGATTCTTCCGATTCAATATTTTTTACGGAAAACAGACCGATTTTTTTCATTTATAAACCTCCTAAGGCCACCATAACAATCAACAGCCGACCTGTACTGGGTATGAGGATGATGCGTATATATGGATTAGGTAAATTTTTGTTTCACAACGAATACAGAAGGATAGGAAAATTATGTTAAATAGCAATGAAGGTTGTTGCAACATTCAAGAGGGTGGGGATTGCTCCCCTTATCGTATTTATAGTTACGGCAATGGTCATTTTCTGTGGTGCAGTATGTATATTCTAAATTGATTTTTTTGTTTTATTTTTGATATTTTATACGGTCTATTTGAAATCTTTATGTCGGGTTCACTGAACTATAAATACAGCTGGATACATTAACCAACTCATGAGAAAGGTCGCTGTATATGGGAAGGGTGGCATAGGAAAATCCACTATATCATCGAATGTCACGGCAGCACTTTCCGATTCCGGGATAAAAGTGATGCAGATCGGTTGCGACCCCAAACACGATTCCACCAGGATGTTGGCCGGAGGTGTTTCTCAGGAGACGGTCTTGGATTATCTGAAGGATGTTCCGCATCCGAAAAGGAAACTCATGGATATTGTGGAAGAAGGATACAAAGGATGTCTGTGCGTTGAAGCGGGGGGTCCTGAGCCGGGCATAGGGTGTGCCGGACGAGGCATAATCTCCGCATTTGAATTGTTGGAGGATCTGGGGGTGAATTCCATTCCATTGGATATCGTGCTGTATGACGTTCTCGGGGACGTTGTTTGCGGAGGTTTTGCGGTACCGTTAAGGAATAATTACGCCGATACGGTGTATGTCGTGACATCCGGAGAATATATGTCGATATACGCTGCAAATAACATCCTTCGGGGGACCGCCAACTACGATCCCAACAGGATAGGCGGATTGATATTCAACAGCCGTGGGGATGAGGAAGAAAGAGAACGTGTTGTGAGATTCTCTGAAGCGGTGGGGATACCGATTGTTGCCGAGTTCTCAAGATCAAAGGAATTCATGGAAGCGGAAAGGTTGGGCCGGACAGTGGTCGAAGCGTATCCCGATTCCGAGATAACTGGAATATTCAGAGAGTTGGCGGATACGATCGTGGAAGGCAAGAGATATACCGCGAAATTCCTCTCTGAATCGGAGTTGGAAGATGCGATCCTCGGTCGTTCCGTTGCAAAAAGGAATACATGCCGCAGCATCGGAGAGATGCAAGTGCGGGAGAAGAAGAGTTACACATCCCGCAACGTCCACAACGGAGAGATATTGCACGGATGTTCGTTTTCCGGTGCAGCATCGGTCACATTATCGATAGACGGATTGTTCACCGTCCTGCATTCTCCCAGAAGCTGTGCGCAGTTCACATTTCAATTGGTAACGAATTCGATAAGACGTTCCTCGGTCCGTGGAAATATGGCATTATCGTCCTTTGCGGATCCGATGATCCATTGTACCGATATGAACGAATCAGTTATGATATTCGGAGGGGTCGAGAAACTCGAAAACGACCTAAAGAAAATAATCAAAGAGGGTCACAATGATATTGCATTGATAACATCATGCCCTTCGGGAATAATAGGCGATGATGTCGAGAGCGTAATACGGCGCATAAAACTGGAATACCCAGATGTTTCGATCATTCCGATGGTGGAAGACGGTAACGTACGCGGAGACTTCATGCAAGGCGTCATAGATGCATCGTTGCTGCTGATGAGATCAGTCGCATCCAAGAATGTGGAAAAGAGGGATTCAGTCAATGTTGTAGGTGTGAAGACACTTGCCACCAACTGTGCCGACAACAGTGCGTTCGTTGAAGATATCTTGAATCAAATGGGTATCGAAGCAAACTGTAATTGTGTGGGAAATACGTCGATCGAAAGCATAAAGAATGTTGCCGAAGCGAAATTGAGCATTCTGATCACACCGGATCGTTTTGCGCTGATGCTCAGGGATTTCCTTGTTGACGAATACGATCTTGAATTCGCAAGGTCCGTCGTTCGTCCCGGATTGAATGAGACAAGGATATGGATCAGGGAAATCGGAAAATATTTCGGGAGAGAGAAAGAAGCTGAGAGGGTGATCGCATCTATAGAGGGGGAGTACTCACGCATCGCGACCGCTCTGTCAAAGGATCTGAAGGGGAGACCCGCATACGTGGTGGGAACGCAGAAAGACATAGGCTGGATACTCGAAGCTATGAGGGAATGCGGAATGAATATCCAACGTGCGGTCATAATCGATCTGAGCGATCATTCAAAGGATCTCGATCTCGACCTGGGTTATGATGTCGAGATCATCAAGAAGGATGATTTCTGCAAGATCATCGAAGATATCACGCAAAGAAAACCCGAACTTCTGGTCACCACATACCCTATTGACCTTGATATCAGAACTGAGCAATGTTTCATTCCTATCGCTCCGGATGTCGGCCCTTACGTTGGATTGCAATTGGCTGAGACATGGGTAAAAAGACTGAAAGCGCCTGTTGAGGAAGGATGGAGAAAAGATGTCGTTCGAATATGATCGCCCAGAGGGGCTTTTGGGGGCAATGCTTGCCATAGAAGGAATAAAGGATTCGGTAACGCTGTTGAACGGACCTACAGGATGCAAGTTCTATCCCGCATCCTTGTCGGAAGCTTCATTCCCTCACAGAAGAGATGGGCATCAAGCGTTCAATCCCTACAGATACAGTAAGGATTTCTATTTCGGTCAACCCCGTATCCCATGTACATTCATGGATGGGAACGATTATATCATGGGGACCAGAGGAAAACTGGATTGCGGTGTAACATCGATAATGAATGATAGACCAAGCATCATAGGTATGATCAACACCCCCGGAGCTTCTTTGACCGGAGAGGACCTAACTCTCGACGTTGAGCCAGGCATCCCCGTTGTGAGGATAATCAGTCCGGATTATTCGGTTTCCTCGGGAGAAGGATTCCAAGATTGTCTGATATCGGTTCTTGAAGGTGTCAGACCGAAGATGAAAGGAAAGGAACACACAGTGAATCTTCTCGGCATATCGATATGGCATCTCGGATGGAGAGATACCATCAGCGATCTCACAAGACTTTTGGAGATGTGCGGAATATCTGTGAATGTGGTCATAGGGGCGGGATGGTCGGTATCCGATATATCCCGGTCCGGAGATGCGGATCTGAATGTGGTGTTACATGAGGAATACGGAAATCGCGTAGCCGAGTGGTACAAAAAGGAACTGGGTATGCCGTATGTTTCGACGGGTGCACCGTTAGGATTCGACAATCTCGAGAGATGGGTGTGTGAGATATGCGAAAGGTTGAATTGTGATGCATCGCCCGCACTTGCAGAGATACGGAGAAAAAGAGAGAGGGCCGCGAAGATCCTGTTGGGATTGCAATCTTCGAGACGCCCTCCTAGGGGAAGCACATTTTCAATATCCTCCGAATCATCCACCGCGTATGCCGTTACGGAGTTCCTTTATTCCTATTTGGGAATGGTTCCTGTCGCTGTGAATACCGGATTGGATCGGTCCTTCGATGAAAGATTCAAAATGGCTTTTGACAAATGGGGGCTTGAAGTGGATGATGATGTGTTCAACATACCCGCGGATGTGGTGTTGGGCGACGGTTGTCTGATCGCGACACTCATGCAACGCAATATGGTTGCCGGAGGGGTTGATATATCCAGGCCCGGGTTGTTCAATATGAATCTTGTCGAAAGACCGGTCCTCGGATTGGGCGGAACAATGAGGTTATTGGATGCTGTATTGAACATCTTGGAGAGATGTGGCCAGACCCACTGACATATCATTTTCCGTAACAGACGAAGTCGGTGTTCTTCTCGATACATGCTCTGGCAAGATCAAGATCCTTCTTATTCTTGAACGTAAGTTGCAGAATGCCGTTGATGTCTTCTCTGATCTCCAATATCTTCAGGTCGATAAGAGAGACACCTTCCTCCGCGAGGTATCTCGTGATCTCAGCGATAACTCCTGGGCGATCGGGGATATCCACGAAGAGGTCGTTGAAAGCGGGAATGGCTCCACCGTCCTTGCGTATGGGAAGATTATCCCTGGTGATCTTCGCACGAGAGAAATACTCGAGAATGGCATCGTTGTCATCCGAAGATATCCATCCTTCAATGTTGGAAATTAAGGACTGCCAATCAGTTAGTTGCTGCAGAAGGATCTTTTTGTTGCTGAGAAGTATATCGGTCCACATATGGGGATCCGAAGAGGCGATCCTTGTGATGTCGCGGAATCCGCCGGCAGCAAGCACGTTGGCATTAGGAAGTTCTTGCGAGAGAACATCAGCCTGATGTACCAATGCTGAGGCGATTATATGTGGCATATGACTCAACACGCCCGTGATGCGGTCATGTTCTTCCGGCGTCAATAATAGGAATTTCACGCGTATTCCGGATAAAAGTTCTTTCAATACCTCAATGCAACCGTTGTTTTCACTATTTGACGGAGTCAGCAGGTAATAGGCATTTTCGAACAGATCCACATTCGCTGCGGATATACCGGATTTATGTGAACCGGCCATGGGGTGACCGCCTATGAAAGTGATATTCTTTTCTTCCAGAAGTTTTGCGGTGTTTGTTATCTCTTTTTTTGTACTGCCGACATCAGTAATGATCACACTTTTTTTCAGGTCGTAATTTGCAAATTTGGCGATAATGTTCTCTGATGTTCGTACCGGTGTGCAAAGGAATATTACATCCGCTTTTTCCGAATAGGGTTGAAGTTCTGCAGCGACCTCGTCAATGATCCCGAGTTTTTTCCCTTCATCCAGTACGGACATATTCACATCGTGACCTGATATGATTACCTCGGGATGATCCCGTTTTATTCCCAGTGCGATCGAGCCTCCGATCAATCCAAGTCCGACGATCAATACATTTTTGATATCTTTCACGATGTATTTTGCATCATCATTCGGCGGATAAACTTTTTTGTGTGTTCGCAACACGTATTCATAATTGTGCGGAGGATCATTGTTCGCTTTAAAATGGGTCCATTATGTGTTTTTCACAGTCAATGCAGTTTTTAATCTAGATATTTTACGCGTTCCATTACCTATATAAAGTCGATTCAAATAGAATTGCAATATTTTATAAATAATCAGACTGCTTTGAAATTTTGCTCGTGGTCTTAGGAGATAACGGAATGGTGAGGAACAAGAAATCAAAGGCATCAAAGAAAGATGGGACCGGTGCCTTATTTTGTTGCCGATGTTCGTATAGCTGGAAGCCCAGAGATATACATAATCCCCCTAAGAATTGTCCCTCATGTCGATCCACCGTGTGGATGAAGCCTTTTGAGAATATGTTGTGCACAAGGTGCGGTCACGAGTGGAAGTCAACAAGTGACGAGCCTCGCAGATGTCCTTTGTGCGGAACGTATAAGTGGAACGAGGCTCCAACAGTTCATAGCTGCATAAAATGCAATCACAGCTGGAATGCAAAACGCGATTGGCCTCCGAAAAGATGTCCTTTCTGCAGATCCACCACGTGGATGTACAGAGAGGAAGAAAGAAGTAGCAAAAAGGACAAGAAGATAAGGGCAAACTTCATGGATGTGATCTCCGAAGAGGAAGTGGAGTACATACTGGACAGATATGCAAGAGGAGACTCCTGTACGAAAATATCGCTCACATCCGGCATACCTTTCAGCATTGTGTACAATGTTATTCTCAAAACAGAGGATACTGCGATAATCAAAGTGTGAAAAAATTTAACCCATGCCGTTCATTCTTGTGGTGTTAGATGGATATGATCAGAACGACCCCGCTTGTCACCGACCGCTTGTACTTAAGGCAGTTCGCGGAAACAGATATACAATCCGCGTATGACAATTGGATGTCTGATGATGACGTTACCGAATTCCTTTCTTGGAACACTCATAGGAATATTCTTGAAACAACAGGTATCATCAACGATTGGATAAGGTCGTACAGATACGGTACAATGGATTGGTGTATCGCTCACAGAACAACCGGAGAACCTATTGGCAGTATAACCGCCGTACAGGATTTTCCTGAACACAGGTATTGTGAGATAGGATATTGTATTGCGAAGGAGCATTGGGGGAAGGGCTTGATGACGGAAGCGATCAAAGCGGTAACAAGATATATCTTCGATACAACGGATTATCTCTGGGTTCAGGCCAGATGCGATACGGAGAACAGCGCATCGAAACGGTGTTTGGAGAAGTCCAAATTCAAAAAGATGGGAACGATCGATATCCCCTGCGTGAAAAGGAACGGCGAGATACGAAATTATCTGATGTTCAGGATAGACCGTTCGGACGTCCTTGGTTTTTGAGTCTCATGAGAGCGAATGTTGTCATATTCCTTTCATCATCCTCGATGTTTTCTTTGAGAATCGTGAGTTCGTAATGATCGCCGGCCTCTTTTCTGCATATTACCGCAACTTCGTCGGATAATGAACCGGCAGCAAGCATCTCTGCGGCGTAGGCGGTATCGGCAACCTCCATCTTTTTCGTCCCGGGATAGAGTTTCTCCAAGTTGTTCTTGCATTGCAGAAGGGCCTGAACATGTGATGCGATCACGCGTATCTCGCAGCCGGGGCGTTTGATGTAGAGATAATGGTGAATCGGAACATCCACGTTTTCTACGGTTTCGATGATATCCTTCCCTTTCATGGCCATCTCTGTTTCGACTACGGCTCCCGCAATGGCGTTTTTCACCGCCACAACACCAAGATCTATCTCTTTATGTTCCAGCGCTTCAACGACGTTTTTCGAACACATAAGCGGGATCATTTTCACATCTTCAAGGTCACATTTGTCGACGAATCTCAACGCGGCCTCTTCGGAATTTGAAAAAGGTATCCCCATGTATCCCAATCTTAGCATCATGTTGCGGAATGATAACCAAGATAAGGAACTTTTGGTCACTAATCGTTATTAACAGTCATTCGTATAACGCGACCAATGACGAACGAGAACTACAGAAAATGCAAAACGTGTCGTTTCTGTATCCATACGGACGAAAAATGGGTATGTTCCGTCAAAAGCACAATGACCGAGAAGGAGGGAACATGTGAAAGGTATCGTCCCGGATGTTGTGAGAATTGTATCAAACTCGTGTTGAAAAACGATATGGCAACATGTTCTTTGACGGGATCCGAAACAGATACTCTCAGTGTCTGTTCCGATTACGATCCCTGTGGAAGACGTTCAGTATGATGCGTTTCGTTCCGTCCGACCTTTTAGTGCATTTTTTATGCTCGCTTTCGAGTCATTCGATCCGAGCATAACTCTCTTTGCGGAATCCGGAATGCCGTGATATACAATGTTGTCGGCGATCCCCACGTTGGCACGCATGGATCTCTTCACCGTGTTGTATGATGTTTGCAACTTAGCAATGACCGAGTTCATTGAATCTGCCACGAAATATGTGTTCTTTCCAAGGTAATCCTTTTTGTTGATGAAATCCTCACATCCCGATAAGAAAGGGTTGTATGTGTTGTTCATGTAATCTTCGTCCAGATCATCCACCGCATCCATAAGATAGACAATGGAGCTGAGATGAGTGAGCATCTCGCCGAGTTCATTGCAACTCTTATCGCCGGCAATGTCGATTATGGGTATGGAAAGCGTACGTCCGAAGGTCTCACCCATTAGAACGGCATCCCACACATTCGATAATTCCATTTCTCTCAGTTCATTGAACCCTTTGCCGATGATCTCGTCGTAGTCGGGGTATGATCTCTCCGCCTTCGTTATGGCTCTGCTCAATGTCAGATTTATGAAATTACTCTTTATCGAGGGTTTATCAACGGAATCGTCGACAAGTTCCCATTTTGTCAACAGGATCGTCAAAGCAGCCATTTTCCTCATCAGATCCGAATCCGCTTTCGGAGGTTTCAGAACACAGAGAGGTGAATTCTTCGTTCCTTCGAACTCCAGAATATCTCCCGCAACGGCATTCAATACGATAGTGTTGAACGTCATATCGTAATTTACGGCTGAGGTGGATACCAATCCGAATTCCGATCTTAATTGATGACAGGTCTCGCAATAGTATCTCCGATAAGTTGCCAGATCGGAGGGCATCAATTTGCTGTATTGCGGCACTGTATATCCAAACATGTATACTTCAACAGCATGAATGGTTCGAACCTTTAATATATTCGCAAGGGATACGCGGAATCGTACCTAGGCCAGCGCATAGGAAAGGTGAAATCATGTCACGCGAGATACAACCCGTCGAAAGTTTGATGTCATTATACATGGGCCAGTCGCCCGCAGCATTCATATCTTTGGCGATGGAAGCACGTGAGCCGAACGATTATTCAAAACGTGTGGACGAAGACAGACACAGCGGAGGTGTCGACTGTGAATATTCCTGTTGTAACGATAGGGGATGCTGTTCATCTCCCGGTTGGTATGTCTGCCTCGGAGGATGCATCGTTGTCTGTTGTGCATGCTGCTGTTACGTCACTAACGGATTTAATGGTGTTTGGACCTATTGGCCGTTCTGAATCATAAGAAAATGAGACCATTCATTTCTGTTGTGATAAAGCCAACTCTTGAGTGCAATATCGATTGTAAACATTGTTATCACACTCCTGAGGAGAGGATCGGAGATCGGATATCCGTTGAGACCGTGGAAAGATTATTCAGACTGATATCCGAAGAATACGAATCGGTCTGGTTTGTTTGGCACGGAGGGGAACCTTTGTTGCTTTCACACAAATTCTATCGTGAGGTCATTGCACTTCAGGAGAAATATTTCGGAAAGGATTCGCACAGGGTCGGCAATACGATACAAACGAACGGGATCCTTTTGGAAAAAGGGTTCATCGAGTTCTGCAAAGACAAGAAGATAAACATTGGGATATCACACGAGGGTCCTTTCAACGATGCATTGAGACAAGAGACGGAAACATCCGAGAATAATCTTCGGTTATTAAGTAAAAAAGATCGCGTGTTCTCCGTGAGTTCGACGATCTCATCGGCAACCGAATCAAAACAGGTTGAAATGTATGAATATTTCAAAGGTAACAGAACATCCGCATCCTTTTCGCCGGTCATACCTGCGGGATGTGCTTTGCGTGACCGTAGTTTGGTCCCGGATCCCGATGCTTTCATCCGATCGAGCATAGAGATGTTCGACAGATGGTTATTCGACAAGGAGACGGAAATACCTCTGATACCCCATTATCTCTACATTTTGAATGCATTGGGAGAACCTACGGAATCCGATTGTGCGCACACCTCATGTCTCACAAAATGGATGTGTCTCTACCCAAATGGAGATATCTATCCTTGCGGGAAGGGATGTCCGTCGGAGTTCAAAATGTGTAATATTAGTGATATTGAACACATATCCGATGTTTTCCGGACCGAAGGGTTCGTAAGGATCCTTAGAGGATCGGTTGAAAGAAGGGAGAAATGCAAGAATGATTGCGAACTCTTTTCCTTTTGCAACGGAGGATGCAGCGTGGATGCGTATTTTGAGTGCGGTATCGAGAATGCTGGCGGAGATTCCTGTAAGATATTCAAGGCGGTATTCGGTCACATTCTCAAAACAATGAACGATATCACAAAGGAAAGGCCCGACCTCTCCGTTTATAATAAGTTCGTACGCGAAGCTGTACTTGGGAAGATGATAAATCCCAAGATCACAACGATATGATCATTCGATCATGCCTACGGCATCGACCATTATCTTAGATCCTTTAGGCAGGGCTGCTACGCCGATGCAGGATCTGGCAGGATAAGGTTTTTCGAAAGATCCTTCGTATATCGAGTTCATGATTTGAAAGTCCTCGATGTTGGAAAGATAAACGGTTACAGACATGATATTGTTATCTTTAACGTTTGAGGCCTTGAGTATCGTTTTGAGATTTGATAGTACGATCTTGGTCTGTTCTTCCATGGTTTCAGGCATGTTCCCGCTTACGGGATCTATCGGTATCTGACCGGAGACAAAGACGATATTCCCTGCAACGGTCGCCTGAGAGTATGGGCCTGCAGGCCGCGGGGCTTTATCCGTCTCTATCGGCATCATCTTACATTCCCACTCTGTCGATGTCGTAGGGAGTGCGCTGGTACACGTAGTAATTAAGCCAATTGGAGAACAGCAGTGTGGCTGCACCCCTCCACTTGATCACAGGATCCAAACGGGGATCGTCGTTAGGGAAATAGTTCTTCGGTATCGACGGATTCAATCCCTTCTTCATGTCGCGGTCATACTCATAGGCAAGTGTCCCCCCGTCGTATTCGAAATGACCGGTGACGAACACTTGTCCGCTTTCCGAGACCACGATACCTATTCCCGCTTCTTTGGATGTAGCTACCACATGCAGGTGCGGGTTGGAATGAATATCCGATTCTCTGACCTCGGTGTGTCTCGAATGCGGAATGTTGAATATGTCATCGAATCCTCTCAGCAGTGCTTCGTCTTTGGTGACCGGAACGCATTCGAAGATGCCGGACATTTTCTCTTTGAGAGAGTATTTGGGGATCCCGTAGTGATAGTACAGACCGGCCTGTGCTCCCCAGCATATATGCAGGGAGGAGTACACATTCTTCAGTGACCATTCCATTATCTCACAGAGTTCATCCCAATAATCCACGTCTTCGAAATCGATATTCTCAACGGGGGCACCGGTCATTATCATTCCGTCGAATTTCTGATTCTTTATCTCATCAAAGGTGTAATAGAATTTATCCAGATATTCCTGTGAAGTGTTCTTCGATTCATGAGTGATCATCTGAAGGAAGAAAATGTCCAACTGCAGAGGGGTATTGCTGAGAAGTCTGAGTATCTGTATCTCAGTTTCCACCTTTGTGGGCATGAGATTCAGGATCAGGATCTTCATCGGGCGTATATCTTGTGTGATCGCACGCTCTTCCCTCATTACAAATATATTCTCAGCTTCCAGAGCCGCGCAGGCAGGCAGGTCATTGGGTATATTTATGGGCATGAGATCTCACGTCGGATGTGGGGATGCTCCTTCTGATTTATTTAATTATCTGCATTTTAGAATAATTTTTAAGAGGTTTAATTCATTTATGAATATTTTTGTGGGAGTGAGAATATCTTCAATATTCTATTCCCTTTCTTGCTTTGATCCCCTTGTCGAACGGATGTTTGATCATCGTCATATGGGTGACAAGATCTGCGTATTCGATGATCTCGGCAGGAGCTCCCCTTCCGGTGAGGACGATCTCCACATTCGGAGGGCGGCCGCTGAGCACCGAGATAACCTCTTTGGGATCAAGCAGATTCCAAGACATGGCGACATTGACCTCATCTAATACCACAAGGTCGTATTTCTTGGAATAGATCTCCTTTTTTGCTGTTTCCAATACTTCTTTCGCTATCTTTATGTCTTTTTCTTTTGGGACCTTAGATACCATGTGGTCCAACCCAAGAGGCATTATCGTAAGATTTTCGAAATATTCCGCTGCAAGGTGTTCCCCGTAATTCTCCGGAGGTTTGAGGAATTGTATGATCAATATTTCCAACCCTCTGCCTGCGGCTCTGAAGCACAGACCTAGGGAAGCGGTTGTTTTACCCTTCCCTTCTCCGGTGTATACCTGCACTAACCCAAGCTCTTTCTTTATTTCTGGTGGTATGTTGCTCATGTGTATCAGGGGGATAACGCGGTATCGGAATAAAACACTGTCCATTGAAGAAATATTAATATCTGTATAATATGGCGGACATATGGAAACCCATGCCGGATATACGCAAAAGGAAATGAGTATCGTACTCATTGCATGTTGTGCCGGCATTTTTATCACGCCGTTAATGAGTACAATGATGAACCTGGCACTTGTGGCGATCGGAGATGAATTCGATGTTGGTTCACGTTCTTTGGCAATGGTCAACACAACATTCTTATTGGCATCTGTCGTAGCAATGGTTCCGTTCGCAAGGCTATCGGACATCTACGGAAGGAGGAAGATATTCATCATCGGATTGGTGACGATCCTGATATCCTCCATTGCCGCGGCTTTCAGTGTGAATTTCGAGATGTTGTTGGCAATGAGGTTCATGATCGGTGTCGCCGCAGCTGCGATCTCCGTCTCAAGTATTGCGATGCTCACCGATGTGTACCCGATCCACAAAAGAGGTTGGGCGATCGGAATCCATACAACATTCGTGTACTTGGGTGTGGCGATAGGTCCGGCCTTGGGCGGATTTTTATCCGACGGAATAGGATGGAGAAGTCTGTTCTTCTTCATCGTACCCTTCGCTGCAGTTTCATTGTTCATGTTGTATTCTTTCAAGAAGGAGATCACCTCTCACAAAGGAATGCACATGGACATCAGAGGATCCGTTCTTTACGGTGTCACCATAATGCTGACGATGTACGGATTGATCAATCTCCCCGAGTTATGGGCGGCGATAATGACATTGACAGGTCTATCGCTGTTGTTCATATTCATCAAGACAATGAAGAGAACGGAATCCCCCGTTCTCGACCTGTCGATATTCAAACACAGGATATTCTCCAGGTCCTGCATAACAGCATTCATGAATTATGCATCATCGTATTCGGTCTCATTCTTCATGGCACTGTACCTTCAGAGCATAGGTGCATTGTCCGCATCGGAGGCAGGGTTGGTGATGCTCATACAGCCGATAATACAGGTAGCATTATCCGCAAAATCCGGGAGCTATTCGGACAAACTCTCCGATAAACGTATCCTTCCCACGTTGGGCATGATACTGACGTGCTTGGCGGTCTTCATGATAATATTCCTTGGCACGGAGATCAATTTCTATTACGTGGCAGTGATACTGTTGCTGCTGGGAATGGGTTATGCATTGTTCTCTGCTCCGAACACGAATACGATAATGTCATCCGTTCCGCCGGGTAACCGCGGAGAGGCAGCGGGAATGATATCCGTCGTCAGACAGACGGGTATGATGTTGAGCATGGCGATCGCAATGTGCTGCATCACCTTCATCATGGGATCCACCGAGAATCTCAATCCCACCACTTACGAGGATTTCGTTAACGTGATAAGGATAGCATTCACGATATGTTTGGGAATGTGTATAGTCGGAACTTTCTTCTCTTGGTTCAGGGGAGACAGCAACGAATTCAAGAATCAAAATTGATGAGCCAGAGTTTAGTCTTTCCTAAGTTAATCTCTAGGTAAGAAAGTGTAAAATACCCCAAAGCACATTGAAATTCATGGAAGCTTCCAAGGAGAATTACGATTTCCAAAAGATCGTTGTTGTCGTCGGAGCTTCACTTCTGATAATAAAATTCGCGGCGTATTTTCTGACCAATTCGGTGGCGATATTCACCGATGCCATGGAAAGTATTGTCAATGTCGTTGCCGGGGTGATGGGGCTTTATGCGTTATATCTCTCTGCACAGCCTCCGGACAGATCACATCCCTTTGGGCACGGAAAAGTAGAGACGATATCCGCGTCCATAGAAGGATCGCTGATAGCCATTGCCGGTGTACTGATAATAATCGAAGCGGCAAGGAACATAATGGACCCCAAGGAGATATCCGATCTTGATATAGGATTACTGCTGATAATCTTGGCAGCCGCAGTGAATTTCCTGGTAGGCACACTGGCACTGAGGAAAGGAAAAAAGAACAGATCCATTGCATTGGAAGCAAGCGGTAAGCACCTCAGGACAGATACGTATTCCTCTATCGGCATAATAATCGGATTGATCGTGGTCTTCGTTGGAACTTCGATGGGGTATGATGTCAAGATATTGGATCCGATAATCGCTTTGATATTCGGTGCGATAATAATATCCACGGGGATCAGGGTGGTAAAGAAGGCTACCGATGATATAATGGATAAGGCGGACGAGGAGATCCTTACGAAAGTGGTCGAATGTCTTAACGAGCACAGATCTGAAGATTGGATAGATATACACAATCTCAGGATCATAAAACACGGAAGCAAACTGCATGTGGAGATGCATGTTACGCTACCCGCTCAGATGACCATTGCCGAGGAAGAGGAACAGAAACGAAAACTCTACGAAGCCGTGTCATCCATGTTCGGAGATTCCGTTGATATGGTAATGATGCCCGAGCCTTGTAAGGAATTCTCTTGTATCCACTGTACCAGGAATTGTGAGAAAAGAAGGGCGAACTTCGTACACAGGGTGAATTGGAATCTTGATACACTGATCCAAGGTGAACAGCACGCATACGGTAACCGTGTGGTGTTCACTGACCGTTTGAAAGAATGATATTTTATTGGGGTATGCGATAAGGGGGAACATGTTCCTTAAGAAATCCACGGGCATTCCCTCAGAGATCGAAAAAGCAAGGATGTCCGAATGGTACGAGTCACTCAGTGATCAGAATAAGGTCAAGGTAAACAGATGCGTCTCGGGTGCGGACACTTCCTCAAAAGCGGCCTTTGCGTTAAGTGTTATGCGAAAGACCAACGAGGAGGAGAACTATGCGGTTGCAGAACTGTTGGGCGAATACATCATTGGAGAAACGAAAGGTCTGATGCGATTCGATGTTCTCGAGGAGATAATATTGGCATATTTCGGCACAAAGAAATACGACACGTGTCTGGAATGTTGTGAGGAAGGTCTTGAGATGATCCCCGAGATAAAAGCCGAACTGATAAAGAGGAACGGCGGGCAATTACCGGAACGTGTGATCTGCAGGAATTACACAATAAACGTTCTTGTCGGAGTTTATTCAAGATACGATGACGGTGATGAAGCACTCGATAGGTTTTACGAACTTGGTCTGATCACGGAAGAGGATCTCAATTTCAGAAAACAGAGTCATAAGGTACATAAATTGCAAAGAGTGTTCGACGGGATCTATTCCGTCAAACTTAAGGATCAATGAATCTTTTCCAATCCAGCATAGGGGTTATCAGGATCGCGGGTTCTTCGTAAGGATGTATCTCCACGATCCTCTTGATAACTTTTTTGAGGTCATGTTCCAGCACAGGGAATTCGATCCTCGTTTCTTCCGCTGTTGTGATGACGTCGACCTTCCCGTCATACGGGGCAGATCCTTCAAGAGGCCTCCATCTTCCTGTAACTTTGAGAATGGTGAATGCCATGTCATAACCCGGGTAAACAGGTGTGATGACCTCATTCAGGGAAGACATGAGTGTGTCTGCAAATTCGTCAGGTATATTGACACTGACGCTGAAAAGATCCATGGTCAACTCCTGTGAGTCCGTGCTTTTCCGCTTTTCTCGAGGATCTTATCGATCTCCTCGATCCTGTTATGAATATCCTTCAACATTTGTTTTGCACAATGCTTAAGGTAAGTGGTACTTGCCAATGTGGCAAAGAATGATACCGGAGGGATAAGATAGAGCAATCCTCCTACGATCCCTGCGGCCTTTTTTAGATCCGTAAGTCCGTTTATGGTATCGACCAGAGAATGATCATCTACGTGGGGAAGTTTTCCCCTCAAGGATCGATACATCAGTTTCTGACCTCCCAACACGACCTCAAGACTCCATTGGACCTCACAGAGCACAGGCGTCGTTCGTCCTTTCGGCATCGTGGTTTTGTTGAGAATGGCCTTTCTGAGATCATCGGCGGTGTTACCTTCGAACTCCGTCCATGAATATCCAACCGTAAAGGTGGAATGACCATCACTTCCTGCGATGGGAGCCCATTGTTTGGGATATTTATCCATAATTATCTGGGCCAAATGATTGGAATATTTGTCGGGATGGCCTCCGTTCAAAACCTCGAACCCGTCGAGATCGATATCGAATATCTTTTCTTTCAGACCGGGAACATGGAAACTGAAGGGGTGGGGGGCGATTGTGACACCTCCCTGTTCACGAATGATGTCGACCGTCTCCTCCACGGAAAGTCCCGGAGGTATTTTCTCGGTAAGCCAAAGACCTATGATCTCTCCGTCCTTTGTGGTAACCTCTTCTCCTATCACAACTTCGATATCATCGAATTTCGATGCATATTTTTGTGCTATAAAAGCTCCGGCAGTCTGGTCATGATCGGTGATACACAAAACATCCAATTTGTTGAGTCTGGCACGGTCTACTTGTTCTTCGGGTTTCGTGACGGATTCGGGGAAACGAAGAACACCGAGGCCGGAAAAGCCGGAATATTCCGTGTGAACGTGTGTATCTGCTCTTCCGATACGATCCATAGTGAATAAGGACATTGACTTTATTTATAATAATCCTATCGCAGGTCAAAAACTATTATAAACGGGCTGAGATACCCAATTATGTCCTGGATACTTCTTGGCATTCCAATCGGTGTTATCCTTTTGTACTTTGGTTCAGAATGGATGGTCGATGGTGCCAAGAAAATGGCTTTGCGTTTAGGGGTGACACCATTTGTTGTGGGGCTTACCGTCGTGGCATTCGGCTCCTCATCTCCCGAGTTGATTACTTCTTTGGTAAGCGGAGATAATCCTCAGATAATTTTAGGTAATATAGTAGGGAGCAATATCGCAAATGTAGGTCTGGCAATAGGCTTGGCGGCGATAATATCTCCAATCGCATGCAAGTTTGCTGCGATCAAATTCGAACTCGGAGCGATGATATTCGCAGTTGTTATGATCACTGTCATGGCGCTTACGGGCAGTCTTGGTCTCGTTGAAGGAATAATACTCCTTTCCGCGTTGGCGGTCTTCATTTATTTTGTTTACACTTTGAAGAAGAAAGATCCCGAAAATGCAGATCCCGAGGTCACAGAAGAAGATATTATCGAATCCGCGTCAACCCCTGTTTGGAAATGCGCGATCTTGATCATCATCGGTATCGTTGCATTATATTTCGGGGCCAGGGCGTTCATCGGCGGTGCCGTTGAATTGGCCGAGATATTCGGAGTTTCCGATCTTCTGATCGGTTTGCTCGTTGTAGCCATCGGCGTATCCCTTCCCGAACTTTGCATATGTCTTGTGGCAGCTTATCGCAAGGAGAACGAGATAGTTGTCAGCAATATCGTCGGAAGCATAGTGTTCAATTGTTTCTTTGCATTGGGAGTGGGCATACTTTTCACCACTGTTCCCGTGACCCATTACACAATGGTGTTTCACATGCCGGTGATGATATTGATTGCGGCTCTGATGCTCATAATGGTGAAGATCAACAAAGGGATTCCCCGATACGGCGGTGCGGTATTGGTGGCGATATATGCAGTATACGTATCCGCGATGGTAATATTCCCTCAATTGACCGAAGGAATAGTCTGATCAGGCGTAGTAATATTCGCCTTTGGATTTTTGTTCCCTGTCCAATTTGGAATCGGGCTTATTTATCCTAGGTCTGCTGGTGTCCGCATCACGTCTGAATGTTATATCGACCGCGGAGAGGAATTTATTCATCCCTTCTCTCATATCCATGGGGCCTTCGGCGATACCGTGACGGCTGGGTTCTCCTCCGAACACCATCATGGAATCCGACACCATGTCAAGGAAATAGATATCGTGATCAACGATCATCCCGCTGCGCCCGGTCTTCTCCATCATCCTTCTGATGGTCTTGGCGGCATTCATTCTCTGGTTGGAATCGAGGTATGCGGAAGGTTCATCGAATAAGTACACGTCGGCTTCCGTTGCAAGACACATCGTGATGGCAACTCTCTGCAATTCTCCTCCGGAGAGGTTCTTTATGTCCTTCTCCATCAGATGTTTGATTCCCAAAGGATTCAGAACTTCGCCTTCGAAAAATCCGGATGTGACTGTATCATAGGCTCTTGCGAACAGCAGTTCCTGGACGGTTCCGTCCGTCTCAGGTGAAATGTATTGAGGTTTGTACGATACTTTCAGTGTGCTTGCGAGATTGCCCGCATCGGGTTTGATGAGTCCGGCAAGCATCTTGACGAATGTTGTTTTTCCGGTTGCGTTCGGCCCGACTATGCCGACGGATTCACCGATTTTTACCGCACCCTTCTCGACACTGAGCTTGAATCCTCCAAGGTCTTTTTCGATGTTATCGAATTCTATGAGATCGGGAGTATTCCATTCGGATCTGGGAGGCGACGATTCGAATTCGATCGGTCGATCCCTGAAACGTATGTTCTCTTCGGGAAGATAACCATCGAGATAGACATTGATGGCGGTTCTGACCTGTCTCGCCAATGTAAATACACCGTATGCTCCCTCAGTTCCGTAAACGATATTGACGGTATCTGCGAGATAGTCAAGAATTGCAAGGTCGTGTTCTATCACGATCACTTGTTTATCAGCACCAAGTGATTTGATCAGTCTTGCCATCTTTACTCTTTGGTAGATATCAAGATAAGAGGTGGGTTCGTCGAAGAAGTAAATATCGGCATCCCTCATCATCGTGGCTGCCATGGCAAGACGTTGGAGTTCGCCCCCGGAAAGCTTTGAAAGTTCTCGGTCAAGCACTTCCTCAAGATCGAACAATCTTGCGGCTTCTTCCAAGGTCATTCTTTCTTGTATGCGGCCCAGAAGGTCTCTGACAACACCGTTCACACTTTGGGGCAGTTTGTCCACATACTGAGGTTTGACCGCTACCTTGATGTTTCCGGAGTAAACATTTTCCAGATGATCGTGAAGTTCAGTTCCCGCAAAATACTGTAGTACCGCTTCTTTGGAAGGAGGATCGTCGAATTTTCCCAGATTGGGGATCTCCGTACCGGAAAGGATCTTGATGGCGGTCGTTTTTCCGATACCGTTCGGTCCAAGTATTCCCGTGATGACCCCTTTCTTGGGTATCGGGAGTCTGTAAAGGCGGAACGAGTTCTCTCCGTATTGGTGTACCATCTCACCCTTGAGCTCATCTGCCAGACCAATGATCTTGACAGCGTCGAACTGACATTTGTTCACACATATGCCGCAACCCTGACAAAGAGCTTCGGAAATAACGGGTTTACCTTTTTCGTTGAACGTTATACATTCAACACCCGTCCTCACAAGGGGGCAGAAGTTAACACATTCCTTGTTACACTTCCTGTGTTGACATCTATCGTGCAGTACTGCCGCAATACGCATATGCCACGGCAATTATGAACTTTGATTTAATCTTTAAGGTCTTTGTTCTTAAAAAAATGATTTTTTAAAAGCTCGATATACTTTCAAAGATACAATTCAATATACTTCATGTGTATTTCCCATCATGGGAAGTGCAACGGTAACGAAGGAAATCCAAACGATGCTTGGAGATCCAAAAAAAGCCATTGTGGCATTTTCCATACCGATCGCAGTTGCATTGCTCCTTCAACAGAGTAACAATCTTGTTGACAGCATTTGGGTCACAAGTCTCGGAGGAGATGCAATGGCCGCGTTGGGGTTGGTATTCCCGATCTATGCGGTGATAATAGGAATAGGCAACGGACTGGGTATCGGTACATCCGCCGCCATTGCAAGGAAGATAGGGATGGGGAAAGGAGAGGAAGCGAGCAGGATCGCGACCCAATCCGTGACATTGGTGTTGATGATCGCGGCGATCGCGACACCGTTGTTGCTGATCTTCGCAAAACCCATACTAGCAGTGATCGGAGCGGGGTCAACCCTTGAAACATCTCTAGATTATGCCTACCCTCTGTACCTTTCCACAGTGTTGATATTGCTTAGCGGTATAATGTCAGGCATCCTTCGAGGAGAGGGAGCAGTAAGGAAGTCGATGTACATTCAAGTGCTCGGCGCTGTTGTGAATTTGATCCTCGATCCGATATTCATTTATACATTCGACTGGGGCGTGGCAGGAGCTGCTTGGGCATCGGTTATCGCATTCGGTTCATCTATCATACTGGCACTTTACTGGTACTGTGTCAAAAAGAATATGTTCATTAAGATAGAACGCAGACATCTGAGATATAACAAAACGTATCAGAAGGAAATACTCTCCGTGGGATTTCCTCAATCGGTCGAACTTTCCGTTATGAATCTGTTCAATATAACCTACAATATCTGTATCGTCATGGTCGGAACCACAGACGCGATGGCCATTTATACCGTGGCATGGAGGATAGTGTATGTTCTCATGATACCAGCTCAGGCAATGGGCGGAGCCATTGTGTCCGCATGTTCCGCGGAGTTCGGGATGAAGCGTTATGATATGATCAATAAAGCGTACAAATTTGCGGTCAAATCCTCCATTTTGTGGTTGTCGGTACTGTCCCTCATAATGGTGGCATTAGCGGGGCCGATAGCCACGGCTTTCACTCATACACCGGATATGGAATATCTTCACGGTGAAATGATGATCCTGTTGTACATATTTGCGATATTCGTTCCGTTCATGTCCCTGGTATTTGTGGGCTCATCCTTACTTCAAGCTGTGAATCGTTCAAAAATAGCGTTGATGTCAACTGTAATCAGGAACAGCATACTCACAATAATGTTCGTAGCGGCAGCTTTCTTGGTGGGAACTTTAACCTCCCTATGGTGGGCGATGTCTCTCGCGGAGATATTCGGAGGGTTGCTGATGGGATATTGGGCATACATCGCATTGAAAGATGCGGCAAAGAAGGATGGAAAGAACATTAAGTACGACGAATCCGCCGATGTCTGAGCATCCAACAGATTTATTATCGTTATCGTTGATGGTCAGGCGATCAAATGTCAAAGATCTGCGTTAATATAGCCTGGCCGTATGCAAACGGACCGATACATATAGGACATGTTGCAGGGTCCCTTCTGCCTCCCGACATATTCGGCAGATACAACAGGTTGATGGGCAATAAAGTACTCGTGGTGGGAGGATCCGATCAGCACGGTACACCGATCACAGTCACCGCCGAGAAAGAAGGCTCCACTCCCGCGGCGATAGCGGACAGATATCATCAGATAAACAAAAAAGCGATCGAAGATATGGGCATAGAATATTCGTTGTTCAGTAAAACACACGGTGCCAATCATATCGAAGTGGTACAATGGATGTTCACAGACCTCCTGAAGAAAGGATATCTGTACGAGAAAGAAACAGACCAATACTATTGTCCCAAATGTACCCGTTTCCTTCCGGACCGATATGTCGAAGGCACATGTCCCAGCTGCGGAACCGAGAATGTTCGGAGTGATCAATGCGATAAGTGCGGAACGACGTTCGAAACAGGCGATCTGAAGAATGCAAGATGCATACATTGCAACAATGCGCCGGAGGTCAGACCCTCAAATCATTATTTCCTGAAGCTTACAAGTCTGAACGAGAGACTTTTGAATTTCATCGGCGACAAGGATCATTGGAGATCGAACGTCAAGACCTTTACAAAGAATTGGTTGGAGGGCGGACTTCAGGACAGGGCGGTCACGAGAGACATGTCATGGGGTGTACCGGTGCCCATCGAAGGGTGGGACGACAAGGTCATTTACGTGTGGTTCGAGGCTGTCATCGGGTATCTGAGCGCATCGATAGAGTACTCGAAGATGATAGGAGAACCGGAACTTTGGAAAGAGTATTGGAAGGATCCGGAGACGAAACATTACTACTTCATAGGAAAGGACAACATACCGTTTCATTCAATAATCTGGCCGGCGATGCTTATGGGGGCGGAAAATCTGAACCTTCCCTATGATATCCCCGCAAACGAATATCTTACATTCAACGGAGAAAAACTCTCAAAAAGCCGCGGAGGAGCAATCGATATTCCGTCGGTACTCGCAAAATATGATGCCGATCTGATGAGATATTACCTGTCGGTGAACATGCCCGATACTCACGATTCCGAATTCACATGGGAGGATTTCGAGACGAAGATCAACACGGAATTGGTCTCCGCTTTGGGAAATTACTACCACAGATGTCTCAGTTTCACACAGAAGAATTTCGAGAACATACCAAGCGCGGATGATACCGGAAGCAAAGAGGTTGATGAGATGATATCTTCCGTGCTTGAAGAGTACAACGAGTGTCTTTCAAACTGTGATTTCAAGAAAGGGATCAAAGCGGTAATGGAATTATCGAGATTCGGTAACAGATATTTCGATTCCGTCAAACCCTGGGCATTGATAAAAACAGACAAGGATGCATGCGGAAAGGTAATGAACAACAACCTGAAGATAGTCAAAGCGTTGGCGGTCATGGCATGGCCGTTCATGCCTAGGTCATCCGAAAAGATATGGGAATATCTCGGTTACGAGAACGGGATAGAAAGTGCAGGCATCAACGCGGTCCGATCCCCCTTGCCCGTGGGACAAAAATTAAAGGAGCCTGTTCCGGTCTATAAGAAAGTGGAGATCGAGAAAGTCAAAGAGGTTTCGGAGGGATCAAAGAAAGAAGAGAACTCCGGGGCATTCTCTGCATTCAAGAAATTGAACCTTCGTGCCGGAAAGGTGGTAAGTGTCAACGATCACCCGGATGCAGAAAAACTGTACCTTCTCAAAGTGGATATCGGCGAGAGTGAACCGAGACAGATAGTTGCGGGACTGAAGGCATTCTACTCCAAGGAGGAGATATTGGGCAGAAACGTTATTGTCGTGGCAAATCTCAAACCTGCAAAATTAAGGGGGATAATGTCCGAAGGAATGCTTCTTGCAGCCGACGATGAGGAACTCGGCGGAAAATCGGTACTGTTACTGAGGGCTTCGGAGGATGTTCCGTTGGGGACCGTCATGAATTGCGGTATGGAGAATTCCACATCATGCATCGAATACAAAGAATTCCAACAGGTGAAAATGAAAGTATCTTCGATACAGAATGGAAAATTCATGTCGAAAGATATCGTTCTCACCAAAGGTCATCCAAAGTTCATCGCAGCCGTTGTTGACGAAAACGAACTCATCCCACTGGGTAACGGAAAAGGATGTTTGGCTACCGTAGATGGCGAGATCAAAGATGGTGCAGGTGTCAGATGAAGGCAGACCTGCATATCCATTCCAATTATTCCAACGACGGAGTATCCACAGTCGAAGAGATCGTGAATACAGCGGTGGAAAAAGGGTTTGGTTGCATCGCAATAACCGACCATAATAATTTCGAAGCTTATGAGAAGGTGAAGGACAACGGGAAAGTGATATTCATACCCGGAATCGAAGTATCTTCCAAAGAAGGTCACATCCTTGCATACGGGATCGATAGAAACATACCTCGGGATATGTCGATAAAGGATACGATCGATGCTATTCATGAAGCGGGAGGAGTAGCTTTCGCCGCACATCCGTATCGATGGTGGTCAGGGCTTGGCGAAAAGAATACTCTTGACTACGAGTTCGACGGCGTGGAAGCTTTGAACGCCAGATCGGTGAGCGGAAGCAATAAGAGGTCTCTAAAATTGGCAACAAGGATAGGTAAACCGATTTCAGCAGGCAGTGATGCTCACACGCCCGAGTTCATCGGAGAAGGATATGTAGAATTTTCCGATGACATAGTGACTTGGCAAGAAGCACTTGCGGCAGTGATGGATAAGAAGGTAACTGTTCACAGCAACAACCGACGCGTCACCGGGACTTTGAAATACGGAACAAAATCCATCATAGAATGGATTTTCAGAGGATTCAAGAGGATGTGACCAGATAGAATCCCAATCTGTTACCGCCACTGTATGTATCCAGATATTTCGAGAACGGTATCCCGCTGGAGCCGTTTGCTGAACTGAGGCCCACCGAAAGATGAGTATCTGTCGTGGTCTCGCAGGCATAGTACGTCAGACCGTTGATGGTCTGGGACATTATCTCATAAGCCGAGGAATGTGACCCTACATTGTAATTCTCTAATGCCACCCCTGCCAGGGCGTGTCCCGGTACTATCGCTACCGCAGTCTTGAATCCGCATGCGGCAAATAAGGCCGAGGCAAGGATCGAAGTGTCCTCGCAGTCACCCATATTATGGAATATTGTTTCCAGAGGGTATGCGAAATATTCGTTGTGTCCGTAAAGATATTTGTCGGCAGACATGTCCGCCCAGAACATCGAAGATCCGGAGTAGGGGGGATAATCAAAACAAATTTGAACGAACGCAAGTATGAAATTGGCAAAGTCTCCATCTTTGATCGTAGGGTCACCCTTATACGCGAGTGACAGACTCAAGGCTAGATCTTTGATCACTGGGTCATCATATGTGACGAATGAGACGACATTGCTGTATTTCAGTACGGTCCTCTTCGAACCTGGGTTTTGATTTTTGTAACTGATATAATCGGAAAGATCGAAAGATGTGGTTGCGGTGTATTCTTTACCGAGGTATGTCCACGTGTATTCCTTGATTATGGTTCCGAAATAATTAACATCGCCGGAATAGGATGCACCGTACACGGACTGCCCGTTCACGTCTGTGTAACAATCCACACTGATCCTGTACTCTCCCACCTTCGGTACCAGGAATGTGAGCCAAGGATCACTTTTAGTTAATGTTTCTCCCGCGTACTTCGTATACGTGTACTTGCTTGAGGAAGAAGGAGCGTTCAAATTGTAGAAACGCCAAACAAATTTATCATATTTTTCAGCTATTTCAGGATCCAATTCGAATACCATCTGATCGTCATCGTTGAAATAGACAGTGAAGATATTTCTCTCGGGTAAAAAGTCCATTCGAAGCTCCAGATATGATCCCGTGTCCAATGTCTGAATGAAAAATCCATCTTCATTGTTCTCTCGGTCGTAATTCACGAGCCCGATCAGAACTACTCCGAAAAGAAGTATCGCAACGATCACGGCGAAGACCTTGACGCCACTCCCCTTCTTTTTGTTCTCTTTGGCAGGTGGAGTGTATGGCGAAGGGTCGTAACCGATAGATGTCCTCAGTTCCGAACCGCAGTAATGACAGAAATTTGCATCATCTGTTTTTTGAAGGGTTCCACAAAAGGGACAGAACATAACATATGGTATTCATTTTTGATGATTTATTATTTTTGTTGTAAAAATCCTATAAGATGTTGTGAAAAAGGTTTGGTTTAATGTATTTATTGAATATTTAAGACATCAAACTTGCAGATCTGAGTTCTGCGGCGATCTTGTCCACAGCGCGGACAACATCCTCGGGGACCTTTGCACCTGTGCAGACCATTTTTCCGGATCCGAAGAGAAGTACAACGACCTTGGGTTCATCGAGTCTGTAGACGAGTCCCGGGAACTGTTCCGGTTCATATTCCACTTTCTCAAGTCCCAACGTGATGGCCACTGTGTTCAGGTTGATCTCCTGTTCAAGGTCAGAAGATGCAACAATGTTTTGAACTTCTATTTTGGGTTCGATGCTTATCTTTATATTTGCTTTCTCGAGGTCTTTGGCGACTTTGTTTATCGCAACCTTAACGTCTCCCAGACTTTTGGCACCGGTACATACGACCTTTCCGCTCCTGAAGAGAAGTGTGGCGGTCTTTGGTTCCTTGAGCCTGTAAACAAGTCCGGGGAATTGCTGAGGGTTATACTCTGCCCCTTCAAGTGCGTCCTCGATCGCGTTCAGGTTTAATTCCTGTCCGAGAGAAGTGGATGCAACAACATTCTCGATATTCATTTTAGCCAACGTTTCACCA
>JGI994J12354_10000943_pt1 | contig 29552 bp, 27 predicted proteins | sample IntmicLarv3ML3BL_FD_12354 | JGI IMG/M metagenome (IMG submission 12354) | reverse complement strand
AAAAGAAACATCCATATAAAAAATTAAAGAGAGATTAAAAAGGTTTGAAGGGGGTTCGGGGGAAACTTTCCTAAAAAGTTTCCCCCGACGTTCCTCCGAACTCACGTTAAAATAAATAAATAAGTGGGAGAAGTGACTTGAAATGCTGTTGTCTTTGCATATCGAAAATATAGCCGTCGCNCAGAAAATAGATATAGAATTAAAAAACGGCTTTATTGTGCTGACAGGTGAAACAGGCGCGGGTAAATCCATAATTATCAACTCGCTTAATTTAATACTGGGCGCGAAACCCTCAAAAGACATGATACGCAAAGGCGAAAAAAAAGCCATGGTGTCAGGTCTTTTCGGTGATTTTGACGATATGACGCTTAAAAGGATAGAGGAACTCGGAATTGAGATTGACCCGTCGGAAAACTGCGTTTTGATTCAGAGAAATATAACCGACGACGGGAAATCCACAAGTAAAATAAACGGCAGAAGTATATCCGTTTCACTATTAAAAGAACTCGCGAAACTTCTTATAAATATACACGGACAACATGATTCGCAAACCCTTTTATCCCCCGGAAATCATATATTGTTTCTCGATAATTTCGCCGAAACAGAAAAAGAATTGAGCGATTATTCAGTGATTTATGATAAAACAAACAAAATAAAAAATAAGATTGCGGAATTGTCCCAAGACGAAAAAAATAAACAGAGAACAATTGATTTATTAAAATATCAGATAAGCGATATAGACAACGCGAAGTTAAAATCCGGTGAGGAAGAAAAACTCGAAGAAAATAAAAAGTATATACAAAACAGTGAGAAAATAATGAAATCGATGAAACTGATACAGTCAACCCTCGCGTATTCGACAAAAGGTATATCAGCCGTCGACCAGATGAAACGCGCCGTTTCGTCATTAAAATATGTCGCGGATTTTGTCTCGGATTCGACCGAATATATAGACCGGCTCGAAGATTGTATCTCCGAAGTTTCCGATATTGCGGAACTTGTTGCGGGGAGCGTACCGAGTGAATTCAGCGGATTTGAGGATATGGAAAACCCAACGGCGAAACTTGACAAAATAGAAAATAGATTATATCAGATTTCAAGGCTCAAATCAAAATACGGCTCGTCGATTGACAGTATACTTGAATATAAAGAAAAAATAATTGAGGATTTGGACAATATAATTTTCGCTGACGAAAAAATTGAGGCACTTAAAGGTGAACTCGGTGAAGAAATGAAAAAACTCGAAGTCCTCGCGGATATATTGTCTGTAAAACGCAAAAAAGCCGCGAAAGATTTAGAGAAAAAAATAATGGGTGAACTTAAATTTTTGGAAATGTCAAAAGTTTTGTTTGAAGTCAAAATAGAAAAAAACGTCGAGGGAGACGGAGGAGTAAGGTACGCCTCGTCGGGGGGCGATATTGTTGAATTTTTGATAGCGACAAATCCGGGTGAACCTACAAAGCCGCTCGAAAAAATAGCTTCCGGCGGAGAACTTTCGCGTATTATGCTCGCTATTAAGAGTGTGTTCGCGAAAAAAGACGGTATAGATACATTGATATTCGATGAGATAGATTCGGGAATATCAGGGAGAACCGCCGAAAAAGTCGGGATAAAATTAAAATCGATAGCAAACGATATACAAGTGGTATGCGTAACCCATTCGGCACAGATTGCATCCCTCGCCGACGCTCATTATCTTATAGAGAAAAAAGAAGTCGGCGGCAGGTCCGCAACCAATATAAAAGAATTGGACAGGGAAGAAAGAATAAAAGAAGTGGCGCGTATCATGGGCGGTATAACGATAACCGAAGCGGTTATGAATACAGCGGCTGAAATGGTCAACAGAAATATAGAAAATAAATAAAAAATATATAAAACACTTAGGAGAAATAAAAAATGGATTTAATACAACAATTCAGGGAACGCGAACTTCTCGCGCAGTGCACGAATTTAGAAGCGGTTGAGGAACTGTTAAAAACACAGAAAGTAACTTTTTATATAGGATTTGACCCGACGGCGCCGTCGCTTCATATAGGGCATTTCATGCAGTTCAAAACCATAAAATATTTTCAGGACGCGGGACATAAAGCGATTGTTATTTTCGGCGGCGGGACGGCTATGGTCGGCGACCCGTCGGGTAAAACCGACATGCGTCCCATGCTCACAAAAGAAGAAATCGAGAGCAATATAGAAAATTTCAAAAAGCAGGCGGATAAATATATCCCCGGCGCGTTATACGTGAACAATGCCGACTGGTTATGCGAAATAAAATATATGGATATGTTAAGAGAAATAGGCGCGCATTTTTCTGTCAACAGAATGCTGACGGCGGAATGTTTCAAATCAAGGCTTGAACGTGGTTTATCTTTCCTTGAATTTAACTATATGATTATGCAGGGATATGATTTTTACAAATTGTTTAAAGAATATAACTGCACATTACAGTGCGGAGGAGACGACCAGTGGTCAAATATGCTCGCGGGCGCGGATTTGATACGCCGCAAAGAGCAGAAAGAAGCGCATGTTCTGACATTCGCGCTTTTACCGGGAGCAGACGGGACAAAAATGGGCAAAACCTCCAAAAACGCCGTATGGCTCGACCCCGATTTGACAAGCCCGTATGATTTTTACCAGAACTGGCGTAACGTCGATGATTCTGTTGTTATACAGTATCTGAAAATGATGACATATGTCCCGATATACGAAATAAATGAAATGGAGAAAAATTTCTCCGATTCAAAACAGATAAACGCGGCAAAAGACAGGCTCGCATATGAGATAACAAAGATAATACACGGCGAGGAAGAAGCCGCAAAAGCGCAGACTGCGGCAAAAGCGTTGTTCGGCGGCGGCGCGGACGACTCAAACATGCCTACTACAACTTTAACCGACGAGGATTTCAACGGTTCGGACAGTATATCAATCGTTGATTTGTTTATAATAACAAAACTCGCGCCGTCAAAAGCCGAAGCGAAAAGATTAATAGAGCAGGGCGGAGTATATGTAGGCGAAGAAAAAGTGCCGAATTTCGGTTATTCCGTAAGTAAAACAGATATAGAAAACGGTATCATAATCAAAAAAGGGAAAAAAGTTTTCCATAAAGTTATAATCTAAAATTATGTTATAAAATCATACAAGGGCGGCGAAATGCCGCCCTTTACGGGAAAGTCTGGGGGATTTTCGGAAATGGATACAACGAGTATACTTAAAGCGATTGTTTTTGTGTGTCATTTTTTCTTTTTCGTACTGACGGCGATATTTTTCTTTCTGAAATTCCACAAAAAAAGCAAAATAAAATTTATTATGTTTACAACGGGAGCGTTGTGGATTATCTTCGGACTTATAGACTTTATCCTCGGATTGCTTAATGTTTTGTCGATGTTTATGTGAGTTTATATAAAAAATACAACAGAGGGAAAAAACAATAATGGGCGATTTTGTACATCTTCATTTACATACGGAATACAGCCTTCTCGACGGGGCGTGCAGAATATCGGAGATACCGAAAGCCGTGAAAAAACACGGGCAGACTGCCGTCGCGATAACAGACCACGGCAATATGTTCGGAGTTGTCGCGTTTTATTCGGCGTGCAAAAAAGAGGGTATAAAACCAATCATAGGCTGTGAGGTATATGTCGCAAAGCGCACAAGATTCGATAAAGTCCACAGCGAAGATTCCGAAATCGGGCATTTTGTACTGCTCGCAGAAAACGAAACGGGATATAAAAATCTGATATATCTTGTATCGGCGGGATATACCGAAGGATTTTACAGTAAACCGCGCATTGATTTGGATATATTAAAAGGACACAGCGAGGGAATAATCGCCCTGTCTGGATGTCTCGCGGGGTTTACACAGCAGTTTTTGTTGCAGAATGATTTTGAAGCGGCGAAAAATTACGCTTTGCGGTTAAAAGATATTTTCGGCGAAGATAATTTTTATCTTGAACTTCAAAATCATGATTCACCCGACCAGCTCATAGTAAACGGCAGAATATCGAGACTTTCGCAATCAACTGGGATTGGACTTGTCGCGACAAACGACGTGCATTATATAAACAAAGACGATGCGGACGCTCAGGCTGTAATGATTTGCATACAAACCGCGAAACTAATAAGCGACGGCAACCCGATAGGTTTTGAAACGAGCGAGTTTTATTTAAAAAGCACGGAGGAAATGAGGGATTTATTCGGCGAATATGAAAACGCCCTCGAAAATACGGTTAAAATCGCAGAAAGATGCAATGTTGAATTTAATTTCGGCGATACATTTTTACCGGAATATAATCCCCCCGACAATATGCCGCCCGATGAATATCTGACAAAATTAAGTTATGAGGGATTTGAAAAATACAGAAAAAATAATCCGGATATAGATTATGATTTATATAAAACACGGCTCGATTATGAACTTAAAGTTATAATATCAATGGGATACGCCGCGTATTATCTTATCGTATGGGATTTTATAAATTATGCGAAAAGCCAAAATATCCCGATAGGACCGGGCAGAGGTTCCGGAGCGGGAAGTCTTTCCGCGTTTTTTATCGGTATAACAGGGATAGACCCGATAGAATATAATCTTCTGTTTGAAAGGTTTTTAAATCCCGAGCGCGTGAGTATGCCCGATTTTGATATAGATATATGTCAGGACAGACGCGGTGAAGTTATTGATTATGTCATAAAAAAATACGGCGAGGATAACACATCGCATATTATAACATTCGGAACAATGGCGGCGAAAGGCGTTGTCCGGGACGTCGGAAGAGTTTTAAACATGAATTACAGCGAAGTTGACGCTATCGCCAAAATGATACCGAAAACGTTGAATATGACTTTGGAAAAAGCTCTCGAAATCTCGAAAGAATTAAAATCACGCTATGACATTGACGCGAGGGTTAAAAATCTCATAGATATGGCGATGAAACTTGAAGGAATGCCGCGTCATTCGTCAACGCACGCGGCGGGGCTTGTCATAACAAACAAACCTGTTTATGAGTATGTGCCGCTGGCTTTAAGCTCTGGTGAAAGAGTTACGCAGTTTGACATGAACACAGTCGCGGATTTGGGACTTCTCAAAATAGATTTCCTGGGGCTTCGTTATCTTACGATAATCGAAAATACTCTTAAAGAAATGAGAAAATCGGAGAAAAACAAAGATTTTGATATAGAAAAAATAAATCTTAAAGACGAAGAAGTATATAAACTTTACGGAAGCGGAAATACAGACGGGATTTTCCAGTTTGAGTCGGGGGGAATGAAAAATCTTTTAATCGCACTTAAACCCGAATATTTCGAGGATTTGGTCGCGGCAATATCGTTATTCAGACCAGGACCTATGGATTCAATCCCGACTTATGTAAGAAATCGTCACAACAAAGATCTTATAACTTATATAACGCCGCAGTTAAAAGAAATACTCGAAGTTACATACGGCTGTATTGTGTATCAGGAGCAGGTTATGCAGATATTCCGCACACTCGCGGGGTATTCATACGGTCACGCGGATATAGTAAGAAAAGCAATGTCGAAGAAAAATTTCGCCGTAATGGAAAAAGAACGCGAATATTTTTTCAAAGGGTGCGAAGAAAGCGGAGTGAGCAAAGAAGCGGCGGTTGAAATTTTCGATATTATGGCGGAGTTCGCGAAATACGCGTTTAATAAAAGCCACGCGGCGGCATATGCCCTTGTATCATACAGGACGGCTTATCTTAAACAATATCATAAAGCCGAATTTTTATGCGCTCTTATGACCTCTGTATTGAACGACACGGCGAAACTCAGCGAATACGCCGCCGAATGTTCGAGGTTAAACATAAAAATATATCCGCCCGACATAAATTTCAGCGAATCCGATTTTACGATAGATATATCGGGCGACGGTATAAGATACGGACTTCTGGCGATAAAAAACGTAGGTATAGGATTTATAAAAAATATTTTATTTGAGAGGGAAACAAACGGAAAATTCAAATCATTCGCGAATTTTATGCAGAGAATGGCGGATTATGAACAATTAAATAAACGTCAGATTGAAGCGTTGATAAAATGCGGCGTATTTGATAATCTGGGAGTTTTCAGAAGTAAACTTTTAGCGAAATACGAAGATATTACAGACAGTTTATTGTCGGGGAAAAAATCAAATATAGACGGTCAGATAGATATGTTTTCATTTGACGAAAGCGACAAAGAGGAAGAAAACGCAAACGATTTTGACGATTCATCTGTTATTTATCCCGATATACCCGAAATGGATTTACACGAAAAACTCGCGATGGAAAAAGAAGCGTCGGGAAGATTTTTTTCCGGTCACCCGTTAAACGATTATATAGATTCTATAAAAAGATTAAAATCACTGTCAATATCAAGTGTTCTTGAATTTTTCGAGGATACACAAAATGAACAGGAGCAGGAACAAGAGAAAGATACAAAAGAAAACAATAACGGTTATGTAATAGTCGCAGGGATTATAAACGAAGTAAATATAAAAAGAACGAAAAACGGCGAAAATATGGCGTTTCTGACCTTTGAGGACGAATACGCGTCAATTGAAGTCGTTGTTTTCCCGAAGAAATACACGCAGTTTTTTAATGAAATGAAAGTTGACAATATAATAGCCGTTCAGGGAAATATTTCACCGGGGAGAGATGAAAACCCTAAAATTTTCCTGAATAATATAATAAAACTCAAAAAAAACGGTGAGGATTCACCGATAAAAAGCGAAGAAACAATTTCATATCAGTCAAAAGAAAAACAAACCGAAAAAATAAATGAAATCCCTGTTTTATATATAAAAATCCCCGATATGGAGTCAATGGAATATAAAAAAACCATGAATCTTATTGGGATATTCGACGGTAAAACCGAGGTTAAAATATACGACGAAAGCACAAAAAAAATATATTCGATAAAAAATCCCGGAGTTGATTTAAATCAGATTTTTATAAATGAATTAAAAAATCTTCTGAGTGAAGATAACGTTAAAACAGTCAAAACAACAAAAAAAATAAATGTAAATTAAAGAAAAGGGGGATTTTTATATGAAACAAAAAGAAAAAAAACCGCGTGAAAAAAATTATAAATCTTTATTGGTGGTATCAAAAATAATTCAGCCCGCGTTAAATATTTTGTTTTACGTCGCGATATTTTTTATCGTACTCGCTTTGATTCTGACGGTTATAATACTTCTGGTAAACGAAGAAGTGGAGCAAATGCTTTTACCTCCGTTTATGAGTAAGATTATGAACGACGCAGGGGAAGTTACATCATACGGCATATCTTTCGGAAACGGTATAAAAATAATAACAGAGGCGGGGAATGTCGCTCTGGGTGATGTAAAAGCGGTTATTTACGCGTGGATATTTGTTATTGTTTGTACGCTTATGACACTCGCTCCGGTGTTTAAATTTGCATCGCTGCTGTTAAAAAATATAAGTTCCGGCGAACCCGATAAAATTCTCAGCGAAAAAAATCCGCGGTATGTCATGTTTATAGGGATATGTATTTCTGTCGGAAGTATTTTGATAAGATTTATGATGAGATTTTATAATTATTATCTCGCGGCGAGATTTATAAAAGGAGCACCGCAGGAAATAAGATTGTCTCTCGGTATTGATATTTTTAACGGAATGAGTGGACTTGTTATATTGTTTATGGGTTTGATTTTCGCATATGTACTGCATTATATCAGGAATAACGGGAATAATATGAATAATGGATTTAACGGATTTAATCAGTAAAACAGAACCGCACACAGGCTTCGGCTTGCGTGCGGTTTTTTATGTTTATGATAAAATTTATTAATCGTTTCTTTTTACTACGGGTATCCACACTTCTTCGAAATGTTTGCTGTCAAAAGCGGTGTAATAAATCTCCATATCCGGTCCGATTGATTTATCATATCCGGACGACGGCAACCATTCACTGTATGCCCGATTAAAAAGCGACGGTATTTCCAAGCCTATATTATCGGTTTTATCACTTCTGAATACTGCCCATGTAGTTTTTGGGATTTTCGCTGTTTTAAATCCGGTTGTATTACTGTCGGGTTTCGTCAAAGCGCAAATCATATACGGAAATGTGTCGTCACCCAGTTCACAGTAACCGCAAACCGCATTAATAACGCAGCTCCCGTCTTTACGCGGATAACCTCGTCCGTCAGCAGAACGCACACCGCCTGCGGCGTCAAATAATCTTTCGAAGCTGCCGTTTTGATGACATTCCGTCCAGAAATCCGGTACTTGATTTGTTTCGTTGTTTTTAAAAATTTTTTCAATCCCAAATACTTCAAACGCTTCTCTTTCTTCGATTCGCCAGTTCATTTCTTGAACCCCCTGTATCTTTATTTGAAAGGTTACAGGCGGAAATATTTTCATTATAACTCCGCTCCGGCGCGCTTCGGTTGGAGTTATACCATGTTGTTTTATAAACGCACGCGTGAAACTGTCCGCACTGTCGTAACCGTATTTTACGGCTAAATCAAGAACTTTGATTTTAGAATGCTGTAATTCCATTGCGGCAAGCGACAATTTTCTTTTTCGTATATATTCGGATATTGGCATATCTGTTATATAATAAAAAATTCTTCCGAAGTGATAAGGCGAATATTCTGTCGCACCTGAAACTTTTTCGATTTCAATATCATCACAGATATTATCTTCTATATATTTTACGGCGTTGTTTAATTGTTTTAATAAATCCATGTTTCCGTTTCCGTCCTTTCATGTTTAAAATTATATCATACGAAAAAAAATATATCCCGACTTTTTCTATAATATTATGTCGGGAAAATATACTTGAATTATATTTTTTATTTTATCACGCTTTTATTTTTTTGTCAATTATATCAATTTAAAAAGACAGGCGAAATACTGTCTTTTATTTTTTGTTGACTTTTTTGAAAAAAATAAAAAAAAATCAAGATACCTATTGACAAACAATATTATATGGTGTATAATATTGTTGTAAATTAAAAGATAAGGAGTGAATGTTGAATGATATTTACTGTAAACGCTTCGCTTCTTGATGCGATTGTTTTGTCCGTTGTGTCTGAAAATGATACCTACGGTTACAAAATAACTCAGGAAGTAAACAATATAATAGGAATCTCCGAATCAACTCTGTATCCTGTGTTGAGAAGATTGCAGAAAGATAACAACCTCGAAGTTTATGACATGGAGTATCTTGGAAGAAACAGACGATATTACAGAATAACCAACAAAGGAAGGATTTTATTAAGTTTGTACAAAGAAGAATGGGAAATATACAAAGAAAAAATAGACAAGGTTTTTGACATAGATTTTAAGGACGGTAAAGAGAAAGAAAAAGATAAAGATAAAAAAAGNGAAAAAGGCGAAAAGAAAAAATCGGAGAAAAAAAATATCGGTGAAATGATTGAAAATCTGAAAATCGGTGAGAAAATAGAAAACTTGAAAATCGGCGAAAAAATAGACAATCTCAAAATTGACGAAGCCATAGAGGTTTTAAAAAGCGAGGGTTGGAAACTGGGTGTAAAAATCGACGATTTCATCACGCAAAAAGTCAACAAATCAAAAAAATCAAAGTCAAAAAAAAATAACAAAGACGGCGGGGAAGATGAAACAGAAGAAACAATGGGAACAAATGAAAATACGGAAGATGAAACCGAAGAATAAGAGAGAGTTGTTATTTATTTTAAATTTATAGTTTACGAGGTAACAAATGCAATGAATAAAAATGAATTTTTGCAAAGACTTAAAGATGATTTGTCGGCTCTTTCGGATGTGGAAAGACAGAATGCTATGAAATATTACGAGGAGTATTTCGCGGAAGCGAACGATGAAAGAGAAGAAGAAATCACAGAAGAATTTGTATCACCCGAATATCTGGCGCATAAAATAGAAATGGAACTCGACGAAATCGCAGCAAAAATAGAATCAAGCGACAATATTTTAGTATTGGAAGAACCTGAAAAAGAAGAAATCCCCGAAATGGTATTTCAAATAAAAACAGACGAACCCAAAAGAGACAAAGAATATAAAAATGAAAAAAAAGAAGAAGAAAACACACAGTGGCAGTATCAAAAAAATATATATAATCAATATCAGAAAAAACAAAATAATACATGGAAAATCGTACTGTTAATCTGTACATTTCCCATATGGCTGCCGCTTCTTATATCGTTGGCATCGGTCGCGTTCGGAGTGTTTATGACTGTTTTCGGAATTATATTTTCTGTCGCGGCATTGGCAGTCGCAGGATTTATTATGGCGGGAGCGGGATTTATGTCGGTCGGATACGGTATATTTAGTTTGTTTACAGACACAGTAAACGCAATTTATCCGATAGGGGCGGGATTTGTCGTTTCGGGATTGGGAATAATAATGGCTTGCCTGTTTACAAAATTGACTGCTGTAATGTTTAAATCGCAAATTAAAGCTGCAAGCTGGACAATACGCGGCATAACCGGAAGATTCGCGCGTAAAGGCGTATAATTCCGCCTGAATATAAGATAAACCGAAACATATAGGAGAATACAGATTATGAAAACAATGAATAAAATATTAATCGCCGGAGTTATATTTATATTAATCGGCGGCATATTTTGCGGAGCGGCATACGCTATGGGGGAAAAATATATGGATTCAACAGTAACAAATACATCAGAAATATTTGCGAACGATAAAATAAACAGTATTTATATATCGGAAAATATCGCGGAGATAAAAATTTTAAAAACCGCGTCAAATTCGGGTGAAATTAAAGTGACAGCGGATAATGTCCTGCTTGATGAGTTTAAATGCTTAATAAAAAACGATTCAACTTTGAAAATATCATATAATCCCAAAGTCGTGAAATTCGGGTTTATATCACTTCCGTCAGCTATTTTTAATTGGGGAAGTAAAACGCCGAAGATAGCAATATATGTACCCGACGGGAGAATATTCGACGAAGTACGTTTTAACGGCGGTGTCGGTGAAGTAAACGCGGAACAAATAAACGCACAATATGTTATTTTAAACGGCGGCGTAGGCGAATATGATATAAAAGAAATGAACGCCGGAAAACTTGATATTAACGGCGGTATGGGAAAAGTTAAAATAGACGGTGTAATCAATGGCGACGCGACAATTGACAGCGGAGTAGGGGAGATGATAGTATCAGGACAAATAAACGGTAATATAAAATTAAAAGCCGGCGTAGGAAGTATAAAATTCGATTTAACAGGCGATGAAAGCGATTATAATATAAAAGCGAGCAAAGGCGTAGGAACAATAAAGATAAACGGTTTAAAAGTTTCGGATTATAAAGGTAAATATAACCAAAACAACAATGGTGAATATAATATTGACATAGACGCCGGAGTTGGTGAAATAAGTATAAATATAAAACAATATTCTGAAAAATAATTAAAACAATCAAATAATCGGGAGGATTTTAAACATGAAAAAATTATATAAAATAGAAAACGGTAAAATGATTAGCGGAGTATGCGGCGGAATCGCGGAGTATTTTGAAGTAGACCCGTCACTTATAAGAATAGCGTTGGTAGTATTGAGTTTACTTCTCGGCGTTGGTATAGGCGGGGTTATAGCATATGTTATAACAGCGTGTATTCTCCCTAAAAAAAGCGATATTATGTGAGAAAATTTTTGTTGTGATTTTGTCAGTGTAAAATAAAAAGAACCGGTTGACGTTATTTGATATTTTTAATGCTTGGAGTAAGGAATCAGAAAAACTTAAAAAGGGTGAAATCACCAAAGAGGAATATGACGTTTGGCGTTACAATTATCCTCGTATTGAATCTGAACGTACAAAAGGATACTTTACGAGCCGAAAAAGCAGGGGAGAACGAATAGCATGAACGGTGAAATTTATAATGCTTGTAGCATAGTAGCGGCGGCAAAAAAGGCTTTGATTAAATCGCAGGATATTGAATATTCTCTTGGATCATATGAAAAACATATTGAATTTCGTTTTTTACCCGAAGGGGTATTGCGCAAGAAAAGTCAAGAAGCGCTTAGTGTAAGTAGTTGGTATAAAGCTTGCTTATCAAGAGGTTTGGAGGATATAAAATTTCTGACACCTGATAACGTAAAAGATAGAAATTTGCTTGGATTTTCTGGTGTAACCCAAATTGCCATTGTATGCTTTTATAAAGAAGGTAAAATGACTTGTTTTACGCCATCTTGGTCATTCATGGAAAAACAAAACGGTTGGAATATTGTTTACACCGAAAAATTTTGGAAAAATGCACCTTTTGAAAAGCCAGTGTTTCTAAATCCAAAGGATGATTTTTTACAGGTTCTAAATGAAATTGAACCATTTGCCCGAAATATTGAATCTCCTTTTTTCGCAGATTTGTTTTATGATGCGAAGCAAATATTATTAGGCAATGAAATGAAAATTGATTCACCGCACCCGGATTTACCGTCAGAAAATATAAAGCTATTTTTAGCTGCTCAGAAGGCATATGTCTTTGGAGCGATGGGGTCATGGAATGACAGCCCGCCATATTATGCAAAAGAAAAAGGGTTAGAAGAACAATATGAATCTTTATCAGCGCAACTACACACACAAATTGTTTTAGCGATTCTATATGCAATCAATGAATGGTGAATTTATAATTGACAACAAAAAAGAGCTAACTGACATAAAATCGGTTAGCTCTTTTTATATAGATAATGTGATTATTGTTGCCAAATCGTTGCCATGAGGCTACTTTCAACCTCTTAAACCCTTGTTATAAGAGGCTTTTCGGCATTTGACTTATTCCCATTCAATCGTCGCGGGCGGTTTACCTGTCATATCAAACACAACGCGGTTAATCCCCACAACTTCGCTTGTGATACGTTCAATCACAGTTTCAAGCAGTTCATACGGCAGACGCGCCGAGCGCGCCGTCACAAAATCATGCGTGGTTATCGCGCGCAGGGCAATCGTTTCTTCATAGCAACGTTCATTGTTGCGTACTCCGACACTTTGAATACCGGGTAAAACAGCGAAATACTGCTGGATTTCTTTACCGAGTCCGGCTTTTTCTATCTCATCACGGAAAATAGCGTCGGCTTCACGCAAAAGGTCGAGTTTGACTTTGGTCAATTCGCCGATACAACGAACAGCAAGTCCCGGACCGGGGAAGGGCTGACGGTTTGTAAACGTTTCGGGTAAACCCAACGCTCTGCCGCAGGCTCTGACTTCTTCTTTATATAATAACTTTATCGGCTCGATTATAGCTTCAAATTCAATATTTAACGGCATACCGCCTACGTTATGATGCGCTTTTACCTGTTTATGACCGTCCGCACCGCTCTCTATAATATCGGGATAAATTGTACCTTGTACGAGACAGCCGACGTTGCCGAGTTTTTTAGCTTCTTCCTCAAAAATACGGATAAATTCTTCACCTATGATTTTACGTTTACGTTCGGGTTCTGTTACACCTTTGAGTTTTTCAAGAAAACGTTCTTCCGCGTCGATTCTTATTAAATTTATCGCGTATGTATCACGGAATAATTCTGTCACTTGGTCACCTTCGTTTTTGCGCATAAAACCTGTGTCAACAAACAGACAGGTCAGATTATCGCCCACTGCACGGTGGGTGAGTACGGCACATACAGCGGAATCAACACCGCCGCTCAACGCGCATAATACAGGGCGTCCGTTGGCTTCATTGCGGATACTTTCGCATGATTCCTGAATAAATGTTTCGATTGTTCCTTTTAAATTTGATTTTGAATTTGACATACTTCTCTTTTCCTCCAACTTATTTATATATAAATTTATTTTATAAACAACATTAATTTTAAATATATTGATTTAAAAATCCAAACAAGGGAAAAATTTAATGTAAATTTTTCCCTCAACATATCCCATTTATAAAACAACGGGATAAATTAATTAGCTTTTTCGTATTTAAAACCGTCGGGAACGGTGATTTTTTTTATATCCGCCCCGACTTTGCGGAGTTTACATACTATATCTTCATAGCCTCTTTCAATATGATATATATCCTCTATTTCCGTCTTGCCGTTCGCCGCAAGTCCTGCGATAATCATCGCTACTCCCGCTCTCAGGTCAACCGATTTTACAACCGCAGGGGTTAAAACACCCTTGCCCTCAACCGTCGCGACACGTCCCTCAACTTTTATTACCGCACCCATTCTCCTGAGTTCTTCACAATATCTGAACTTATTGTCAAATACACCCTCGGTTATATAACTCGTGCCGCCTTTGGCGAGACACAGTAAAACGCACATAGGCGCGTTCATATCAGAGGGTACACCGGGATAAACCTGTGTTTTTATGTTTACTTTGTGCATGTTTCCTGTTCTGCTGACAACAACGGAATCGTCCAGCTCCGCTACGTCAACACCCATTTCTATAAGTTTCGCTGATATTGATTCCAGATGTTTGGGAATGACGTTCTTTATTTTAAGACTTCCGCCTGTTGCCGCCGCTATCGCCATATAAGTCCCCGCTTCAATCATATCGGGAAGTATCGTATATGTGCAGCCGTGGAGTTCCTGAACCCCCTTTATTTTAATTACATTCGTACCCATACCCGATATATTCGCTCCGCATTTGTTAAGGAATATAGCGAGGTCAACGACATGCGGTTCTTTTGCCGCGTTTTCAATTATAGTTGTTCCCTCCGCTTTGACAGCGGCGAGGATTATATTTATTGTAGCTCCGACGCTCACCAAATCCATGAAAATATGCGTTCCCGTAAGTCCGTTCGGCGCGTCTATAACGTAATGACCCGTGGTTTTGCTTATCTCGAATCTTCCTCCGAGCGCTTCAAATCCTTTTATATGCTGGTCTATCGGGCGGTCCCCGAACCAACAGCCTCCCGGCTGGTCAACGTTTGCCCTGTGAAATCTGCCGAGCTCCGAGCCCAGAAGATAATACGATGCTCTCATTTTTCTCACGAGTTCCGAGGGTGATGCTCCGCCCCTTGTTCTCGTATTGTCTATTTCATAAGTCGTCCTGTTTATTCTTTTCACGGACGCGCCCATATGTTCAAGTATATCAAAAGACGTCGCAACGTCGCTTATATCCGGTAAGTTTTCTATAATACATTTATCTTCTATCAAAAGGCTTCCCATTATTACGGCGACGGCTGTATTTTTCATACCGCCTATTTCTATGTCCCCGTAAAGAGGCTTGCCGCCGTTAATTACGATTTTTTCCATCTTTAAATCTGCACCTCATTATTATTTTTTACTGCTGTTTTATGTATATCAATTTGTTTATGGATTATATTTGTATTTTAAAATTATTTAATGTTATTTTCTCCTTAAATTTAACTTTTATGCCTTATTATCCCTGGTTTCGGCATATTTTTAAAATATATTCAAAAATATATATGTATATTATTATACCATATATAAAAATTTTTTCAAGTCTTTTCTATAAATTTTCAATATTTTTCAAACTTTTTGTATATTTTTAATTTTTATTTCCTGTCAGCATATTATACGAGAGCTTTTTTTCACTCTCGAAAATAAGCCTCCACGACGGAGTAAGATAGAATTTCCCCGTATCATGGGGCATGACGGTGTATTCAATATCCATTTTTTCAAGTTTATCGTCGGATTGTATAATACCTCCGTCTATTTCTATACATTTGAACAAAATATTCACGGAATCGAGCAGTATATCTCTCGAAGTCGCGACAAATCCCCCGAAGTACCATTCACCCGAAAAATATTTGACTTTTCCGTCCTGTATTTCTATGTATGCCGTGTGCGCGTCAATTGGTAAACCGTCAACCATCTGAGTTATAAGCACACAGTCGTAACCTGCGGGAGTAGTCGATTCTTTAAATCCTATGATTTCAAATCCGAGTTTAATGTCTTGATTATGATATTTTTTAATAAAATTTTTGATTACGTTTTCCGCTTTTTTGACACTGCCGTTATTAACATCATCTAATCCGTTTTTTAGGAGCATTTCCGCGTTTTCTTCCGTCTCTTGCTGCAATTCGTCAAAATCCTTTTCTGTGTTGACATGCGATTTTTCTATAATAATAATCCTGAAATAATCCGAATCCGAAAAAATAAACCTGTAATCGCCTGCGGAATAGGATATACCCGCGGGAACGAGCATATAATCCGCTTCTTTAAGTTCCTCGTCGGAGATACCCGAAAAATTCTGCACAATATCCGCGAATATATTTTCGGAATATATACCCTCATATATTAAGTGCGACGGTTTTTTTGCGGGAATCTGATTTCTTGACGCGATGAATCCTTTGGTTTTTAAAATATTCAAAGCATCGTCAATCATATCCGACGGTATATTCTCGGAACGTATTTTCAAATTTATTATATTATAGATAAAAAATATATTCGCGATTAAAAGTAACATTATAACCGCTGTTTTTATGTTTTTCGTATTCATTTATTTTATGACCCATTCCGCTTTTGCCCAATCATCGGTTTCAATATTATTACTGTTTGTATAATTTATATTATATAACAACTCAAATCCGTTTACAATAAATTTATCTTGGATTTTGTCATGTTTCAATTTATATTTTTTCTCGATATTATCGATATTTTCAACACTTTCTGTGTTCTTAATATATTCTATATCCTCGTCGATTCCGCCTAAAATAACTATGGGATTCATATTTTTTATCATTCCCTGAGAGGTTATGTAAAGAGAATTTATTTTTATTTCCATAAAACTGTCTTTATTTACTGTGATAATTATTCCCTCGTCCTGTCCGTTTACTTTTATATTTATTCCCTCGTAATAATAAGAAAAAGTGATTTTCAAATTATCGTTTGAATCCGCGGATATATTTTTAAGATAAACCGCACATTCTTCTTCGTTTCCCGTAAGCGCGCGGTCAAGGCTGCCGACAAAAACGCTCGCCGCTTTTATTTTTTCATACAGCGTATAATATTCGGGACCGCTTCCCAGAAATTTTGACAAATGCACGCCGCCTGTTTCACCCGAGCTTGAATTTGAAGTTACATCGGAAGATTTATAATTGTATACTATTTGCCCGTTTCGTGAAAAAACGATTGTATTTTTTCCGTCTACAAAAGTTATACCGTTTCTGTCGTAATAGGAGAGGGAACTCTCTATATTAAAATTGAGTATTTCAAATAGATTTTTTATAAAACCATGCTCTGTGTTTATCCTGTTTTCCTCGTCCAGAACCGGATTTGAAAATTTTAAAACAGACGAATATATGTTATAGTTATCAAAAAGATGAAAAGTTTCGGGAAATATCAAATTTTTTATGTTGTTGCCGTTAATACCGGTTTTACTGCTTATGTCCGTATCTTTCAAAAATTCGCATGAAATAATTCCCGCATTGTTATTATATGCTGACAAATTATCTGTGTTAATATAGCTTTTTATTATGTGCGACGATTCCTTTTCGGGTATAAATACGGAAATGTTTCCGTCAATATCTTTTGCGACGCCGTAAACAGGGGAGTCATCGACAATAAATAATTCATGAACCATCGCAAATTCTCTTTCGGTTGAAAACGCGTCTGCGGAATTTTTTATGTCCCACGTTTTATCCAAAAAAGCGTAGATAACAGGATATATATAATTTCCCGCGTATTTTACATAAACCGAATTTTCGTTTTCAACGCATTTCAGCCAGAGTTTGTCCCCCTCGTCTTTGTCAAGTCTCTGACATTCCGTAGACGGGTTAAAAATTCGTTGTATATTTTTTTTGACGAAATTTTCGTAAATATCGGAGATTAATTTACTGTTATAAACAAAAGTAAAAGATTTATTTTCAACCGTTACGGTTATTTGTAAAGGGCTTACATGATTCTCGTTTATTTCGGTTTTTAAAACAGTTCCTTTACTCTCGAAAATTATTCTTTTTTCAAGCGGTATCTCTGCGGTTTTACCCGCATTTTGACGGGCATTTATATAAATGCCCGCAAATGTCAGCATTGATACGGTCAACAAATATATCAAAACCGTTTTAAAAAAATCCAACGCCGACGATATTCTTTTTTCCATTTTTTTTGCTTTCTTAAATTTTTCTTCTTTTTGCATTTTTCAATCTCTTATCACAAATATTACAAAACTTTTTCTATCTGTTCCAGAAGTTTATGTTCCAAAACTTCAACATTTTCATTTAAATCGCACTCATATTTACAGCCTGCGGCGCGGGGATGTCCTCCTCCGCCGAAACATGACGCAATCTGCGCCACATTCACATAATCGTTTGACCTCAGCGATATGTTAAAAATCCCTGTTTCTGCGGTTGACGCTTCTTTTATAACAAATCCGACTTCAACGCCTTTTATATTCCTCGGTATTTCGTTTATCCCCTCAATCTCGACATTTTCAAGTCCCGCGGCTTTTTTTATCTCTTTTGTTATGGTTATACCTGCGATTTTACCGTCGCCGTAAAATTTCAGAGAATTATACGCCAGACGCTCAATCGCCATTTCTGTCGTTGTTTTATTTTGAAAAATAAGCCTGTTGAGTTTAGCGAAGTCAAACCCTGTTGACATAAGCTCCGCCGCTGTTATCATTGTTTTCGGTGTAGTTGAAGAATACCGGAAAGCCCCCGAATCGCAGATAATGGCGCAGTAAATATTTTTCGCGAAATCCTGCGTTATATCGATATCAAGCTCTTTCGCCAAATCGAATATAATTTCACCAGTCGCTGACGCTTTTTCGTCGAGATAGGTTTCTTTACCGTAAAAAGAGTTTGTATAATGATGGTCTATAACAAGGTCTATTTTATTCTGTGTTATATCGTCCGAATAATATTTTTTATAATCCCCGATTTGACTTAACGCCGCCGCGTCGACGCATATAACATAATCGGGCGTAAATCCCGACGATTTAACATGTGTTAAATCAATTTCGGGAGCAACGTTAAAATATCCGCATACGCGTTCATTCGCGTTGTCGGAGCATACGATATAAGCGGTTTTGCCCAGTTTCTCAAATATATATTTCAACCCCAGACATGAACCCAAAGTGTCGGGGTCGGGGTCTATATGCGGTATTATGAGTATATTGTCAAAAGAAACAATTCTCTGTTTCAGTTTCTTCATGGTTATTCTTGGGTTTGAGATAAAAATCGCCCTCTTTCTGTTAATTTTCCCCGGTTTCTTCTGTTTCTTCGTCCGCTTCCGTTGAAAATTCCATCTCGTTTAAAATCTTTGAAATTTTCGCGCCTTTTTCCATCGAATCGTCCGCTATAAACGTTAATTCCGGCGTGTTTCTGAGATTAAGGCTCGCGGCTATCTCATGTCTTATATATCCCTTGGCGGAGATAAAACCTTTTTTTACTTCACCCGCGTCACCGTTTAAGACGCTGTAATAAATCTTCGCGAATTTTAAATCACCGCTGACTTCGCAGTGGGTTATGGTTACAAAACCGGAGCTTACGCGCGGGTCTTTTATTGTCCTGATTATACGTGACATCGCTTTAATCATTTCTTCGTTTACTCTGCTTATTTTAAATGACGGCATATACCCTCCAAATATCAAAAATAAAAATAATTATAAAAATAAAAATGTTATACTCAAATTATATACATAGTATTTCGAGTATAACACATATTTATTAATTTTTATACAGATTTTAAAAAAATTTAGAGATACGGATTATTTATACATAATCAATATATAGTCTCCTCTTTCCGCTACGCTGTCGGCGTTGTAAAGAAAAGCGGAATTATTTTCTGAAAGATTTCCCATTAACTGCTCTGTATATTTTACGTCTACAATATCATATTTTCCGTCCGCGTCGGTTCTGTAAATTTCGATATTTTTAAAAATATCGGATTTTAACGTTTTAAAATCGGTGTAATATTCGGTGTGATAAATTTCAAGAGTACCCTCGAATTTCAAATCGGAATTTCCCGATATTATACTTTCGTATATTAACGAATCATCGTTTTGTATGTCAGGAACTTCAATGGCTATTCTTGAAGCGTGAGCAGGTGAAATATCCGCAAATTCTTCGACAATCGCATCGTCATGTTCTTCTTCTCCCACTTCTTCTCCCGGTGTAGCATTACCGTAACCTCCGCCGTCTATCGCAAAATTCGCGGCTGTACCGAATTCGAAATTGATGTCGTTGTCGTTTTCCCGCAACACTTTGTCGTTCACGTTTTCCTGTGATTTCGCCGCGTCGCTGTTGGATTGCATGAATATATCCAAGGGTCCGCCTCTTGTTGCTATAAACATGAACAACACGACGACTGCCGCAGATATTAAACCGAACGGCGCGAATCTGCGTTTTTTAGGTTTTTCTATAACTGTCTTATTCTCTGTTATCCTTTTCATAACAGACTGCGAAATTGATATTCCGGGTTCGTATTCCGCCAGTTTTATCCCGTCAAGATACAGTTTTTCCGACGTTATAAAATCGGCGCAGTCTGCACATTCTTTTATATGATTTTCTATAAATTCTTTTTCTTCGTCAGATAACTCATCGTGAAGATATTCATCTGCCAAAGATTTTAATTTTTCGCAGTCGTTATTCTCGTTATTGTGTATATTTAATTTATTTTTTCCCGGCAAACAAAACACCCCCGTTTCAATAATTTTAATGTATTTTATTATAAATTTTACTTTGCCTGAGTGTTTAGACGCATATAATTTATAAAAGTTCGCCGTTTTCATTAATTTTTATTACATTATTTTTAAGTTTTTCGCGTGCCCTGTTCAGGCGGCTTTTTACCGTTCCTATCTCCAAATCAAGTATCTCCGAAATCTGCGCGTAACTCATATTTTGCAAATCCCTCAAAACTATTATATCGCGTAAATCCGCAGGCAAAGAATTTATCAGCTCCCTGATTTTTTCTATCCTTTCCGCCCTTATAATATGCTCCGACGGCTCACTCGTTAAATCCGCAATATCTTTTTCTTTTATATCGTCGTCTCCGGAGCCGTTGTCCAAAACAGAAAGAGATACGGTTTTCATTTTTTTGTTTTTCCTGTAATAGTCAAAAATCAAATTTTGGCATATCCTGTAAACCCATGTCGAAAACGCGCTGTCCGTTCTGTAACTTCTAAGCATTTTATACGCGCGCAAAAAACATTCCTGCGATATATCCTGAGCCGTCTCCCTGTTTTGCGTTTTCGTTATTGCAAGATTATATATCATTTTTTCATATTTTTTGACTATAAACTCGAAATAATTTACATCGCCCGACAAAACTCTTTCGATGATTTCGGCGTCGTTCATCTCTGATATTTGTACGCTTTCCACAATATCTCCTCCCGTCCTTTTATTTTTTGAAAAGAAAATGAAAAGTTGATTATCGCGGTTCAACCACCAGTTTTATAGATGTTCTTACCTGGTCGTCAATTGTCAAATCCGCGAAAGACGGCACGCATATCAAATCTATATCCGACTGCGCGAATATATTTCTGGTTATCGCGATTGCTTTAATCGCCTGATTTATAGCTCCCGCTCCTATCGCTTGTAGTTCCGCTTTTCCTGATTCTTTTATTGTTCCGGCTAACGCTCCCGCAACTAAATTGGGATTTGATTTTGACGACACTTTTAATATTACGACATCCATAATTTTTTTCTCCTGCAATAAATATTTTTTTGTGTGTTAGATTGTAAAACTATATAAGTATATTATATAATTTTTCCTCCGAAATTTCAACAAAAAAAACAAAATAATTTAATTTTCGGTAAAATTAAATCTTTTTATTTCCGTACATTTGAAATTTCCCGTTTCTATTGTGCATATTACTCCGTGAAGTTCTATGTTTTCTTCGTTTACTTCAAATCTGACGGGCATTTTTGTCATGAGTTTTTGTATTATACACTCGTTCTTTATTCCAAGTATCGAGTCATACGCCCCCGTCATGCCCAAATCGGTTATGTATCCTGCTCCGTTTTTAAGTATCTTCTCGTCGGCGGTCTGTACATGGGTATGCGTCCCGAAGATTACGCTTACGTTTGCGTTTTTACCGTCGGCATATTTCGCGTAGGCTATTTTTTCACTTGTCGCCTCCGCGTGTATGTCTATAACCGAGAAATCATAATTGCCCTTTTCCCTCGAAAATATCCTGTCCGAAACGGCTAACGGCGATTCTATCCCCGGTTCCATATAAATCGTACCAAGAAGATTCACGAACAATATTTTATATCCCGCAACGTCTATTATATTATATCCCGCCCCGGGACAAGAGTCGGGATAGTTTGCGGGACGCAGAATATATCTGTTTTCGTCCAGAAAATTATATATTTCTTTTTTTTGCCAGATATGGTTTCCGGTGGTTATAACGTCAACCCCCGATTCAAAAACGGCTGTCGCAGATTTTATGTCTATCCCGTTGCCGATTGCCGAATTTTCACCGTTCGCGACAACGCAGTCTATATTGTTGTTTTTCCGCAGGTTCCAAAGATTTCTTTTCAAAAAATCAACCCCGGAAGGTCCTACTATATCCCCGATACATAAAATATTAAGAGACTTCATAATTTTTATTTTCTCCAAACTCCTGTAACTCCTGTAATACCGCTTTCGCAGTAAAAATTTTGTAGGGCGGGTAAGCCCTACAAAATCAAACTTTTTTTGCTTTATTTAAATTATCTCGCGTAGTCTATAATTCTGCTTTCCCTTACGAGAAGTATTTTTATCTGGCCCGGATATTCGAGCTCGTCCTCTATCTTCTTGACTATATCGCGCGCCAAAAATACCATGTTGTCGTCGTTTATCTCGTCCGGACTTACTATGATTCTGACTTCGCGTCCCGCCTGTATCGCGTATGATTTTTCGATACCGTTAAACGAATTGGCTATTTCTTCGAGTTTTTCGAGACGTTTTATATAACTTTCAAGATTTTCGCGTCTCGCTCCCGGGCGCGCTCCGGATATCGCGTCCGCCGTCTGAACGATAATCGCGATTATCGTCTGAGGTTCAACATCGCCGTGGTGCGCTTCGATAGCGTGGATTATGTCTTTGTTCTCTTTATGCTTTTTCGCTATGTCGATACCTATCTGTATGTGAGAACCCTCGATTTCATGCGTCATAGCTTTGCCTATGTCGTGGAGAAGCCCCGCGCGTTTAGCCATGTTTACGTCTGCTCTGAGTTCTGCCGCTATCAATCCCGAAAGCTGTGCGACTTCGATTGAGTGAGCCAGTACGTTTTGTCCGTAACTCGTTCTGTATTTCAAACGTCCGAGCAGTTTTATAAGCTCCGGATTTATACCGTGAACTCCGGTTTCAAACGTCGCTCTTTCGCCCTCCTGTTTTATTATACTGTCAACTTCTTTCTTTGATTTTGTGACCATTTCTTCGATTCTCGCGGGGTGAATACGTCCGTCGAGAATGAGTTTTTCAAGTGTGAGTCTCGCTACTTCTCTCCTTACTGGGTCAAACGATGACAAAGTTATCGCTTCCGGCGTGTCGTCTATGATTAAATCCACTCCCGTCAAAGTTTCTATCGTCCTTATGTTTCTGCCTTCGCGACCTATGATTCTGCCTTTCATTTCATCGTTCGGCAGCGGTACAGCCGAAACCGTCGCTTCCGAAACATAGTCCGAGGCGTATCTCTGTATTGCGAGAGAGAGGATATTTTTTGCTTTTTTATCAGCGTCCTCTTTAAAACGCTGCTCGTATTCCATTATTTTTATCGCGGATTCATGCTGAAGCTCAATTTCCAGTTTTTCCATGATTATCTGTTTCGCCTGCTCCTGCGTGAACCCTGAAATTTCCTGTAATATCTGCTCCTGCTGTTCTATTTTCTTGCGTGCTTCCGTTTCCAAAACTGCGATTTCCGCTGTTTTCTTGTTTATGTTTTCGTCTTTTTTGTCCAATGTTTCAATTTTTTTCTCCAAAGTTTCTTCTTTTTGAGAGAGACGACGCTCAAATTTCGTTATTTCTGCTCTGCGTTCTTTTATTTCTCTGTCAGTGTCGTTTTTTATTTTTATTATTTCTTCTTTCGCTTCAAGCAAAGATTCTTTTTTCTTTGTCTCGGCGTTTTTGACGGCTTCGTCAACTATTTTTTTCGCTTCCGCTTCGGCGGAGCCAATCTCAGCCTCCGCGATTTTTTTGCGGTAAGTGATTCCTGCGAATATTCCTGCGGCAATTCCTATTATAAGAGCCGCGGCGGAAACAATGATTCCAATTGAATCCAAAATATGCACCTCCTCGTGATATTTTTCAATAATTTTAGTTTTTAATCCAAGTTTATTTTTGCGTTATGAGATAATTTTGAAATAATTTTTGATGTATCCAAACCGAAAGCCGAGGGATAACAATGCGTTAAAATCCTGCAGGACAGGTCCAAATTTTGCGACTTATTCTGTTTTTATAAAAATAACACTATTAATCATCAAAAGAAAATATATTATATATGATTTCAAAATACGGAATTAATTTAAAAATTATTCATATTTCAATTTATAATTTATAATAAAATACATCGGGCATTAAAAATATAAAGCAAGCGATAAATACATAAAACTCAGATAAATGCAACTGCATTGGTTTATCTTATTTCATACGGCTGATTTCAATACAACAATATTATAATACAATTATTTTTACTATTTATTAAAAGAATTAAAATATTTTATATCATTTTGTATATTTTATACAAACTTTTATAACTATATCATCTTTATTTATATTTAATTATATTTCAATATCTTCAAATTTAACTTCAAACGCTTTAACGGATTCGCCGTTTTCATCGGTTGCACCGTTGGTTTCTGTAATTTCACCGTTTTCTTCGTCTCTCGCAGCGTCCAAAGAACTCTGTGAGGACTTCGCGAATGTTTTTTCTTCTTTTCTTAAAATTTCGTTAAAACCGGCTTCCGGATTCTGATATAAAATATCCAAAACGGCGAGAAAATCGCGTATTATCTCACGCGGGGTGACGTATGAGCTCGCGCCTACCCTCGCCATATATACTTTCAAAAATTCCAGAATATCGTTTTCGCCGAGTTTTTTTTCATACCCGTAATAAGTCGTGTGGAGTAAACAAATCCTCAGAGCGAGAGCGAAAATTTCATCGTCTGAAAGTCGTTCGAGCCGTATTATCGGACCCATAAGATTTTTATATTTCGACGAAACGAATTTTCCCTCCGTCAGCCTCGACTTCAACGCTTCGTAACTGTAAAGACCTCGTCTGTTATCTTCCAGAAACTGCGGCGTACCTCCGAGAAATATCCCAAGTCCCTCCGCTTTTCCCTGTAATGTATCGTTGAACATCGATAAAATTTTCTCGTAATTGTTTTCACGCGATATTTTATTCGTGATTTTATACAAATTTACGCATTCGTCTATAAAAACCACAAACCCTTTATATCCGATACGCCTGAAAAAAACAGCGAGAAGTTTTATAAAATCATACCAGTTTAAATCGTCGATTATCATACTCACGGCTAAATCGTTGCGAGCTTCTGTTTTTGTGCTGTATTCACCTCTGAGCCATCTTATCGCCGCGCTTTTTGTCGTTTCGTCGCCATTTTTATACGCTATATAATATTTTAATATAACCGACGCGAAATCGAATCCGCATACAAGATTTTCGAGGTCGTTCGAGATTTTCAATATTTCTGCCGACATCTCTATTTCGAGTTCATTTGAACCGAGCGCGACTTTTTTTTCGGCGATAATTTTTGTCTGCAAACCCGAAAGCCAGCGCGATATAATCTGCACAAGCGCGTTTCCGTCGGGAGATGAACGCACGGCGAGATTTGACACAAGCTCTTTGTATACGGCAAGCCCCTGTTTGTTTGTCCCCGATAATCTCCGCTCCGGGGACAAATCCGCGTCTGCCGTGACAAAACCGCGTTCAAGGCAATGATTGCGTATAAGCTGCAAAAGAAAACTTTTACCGCTGCCGTAGCGTCCTATTATAAATCGAAACGCGCTGCCTCCCTCGGAGATAAAATTCAAATCCGTCGTAAACGCGTTTATCTCGTCTTTTCTGCCAATTGCGATATATTCAAGCCCGAAGCGGGGGACAACCCCTGAGCCTACGGAATTAAGCAGAGTGCCGAGTATTCGTTTTGGTATCTTTGTTTCGTTATCGTTTTCAATCATGTATCATGCTCCGTTATATATTCTTCAATTATCAACTATTAACTTTCCGTTTTCAATCTTAAATTTTCCGTTTTTGTTTGTGAGTTCCTCCGCTAAAATTTTACCCATTATTGTTTGAATATCCCTGTCAGATGTTTTTTTTGCGTAAGCGAAAAAGATTTCTGCCCATTCGTTATTTAACGGTAAAGTTTTTTCGGGGTTTTCTATAAAATCCATCGCTTTTTTTAAAATACGCACATAATTTTCCGAATCATAAAGAAGTTTCGGAAGTCCCGCGATAAATTTCGCTTTCTCTGTTTTTGTCATACCCCTGTTTGACATTTCTTTTTTGCAATAGCTTAACGCTGTTTTCAACGCTTCTGTTTTTGAGATATTTTCTAAATTTATATCTTCGTTTAACGTGTTGATAAAAAAACTCAATCCGCCGATATGCGGTTTAACCGATTCTATAACGTCCGGCGGAAGTTTTTTCACCGACTCGAAAGTTTCCGATAAACTCATTTTATTTTTTCCTCGTGATTTTCATTTTCCCAAATATTTTTCAACTTCTTCTCTGTAATCTTCAATGATTTCCTGACTTGCCGTGTCAAATATAATATCCCCTGTAAAATCCATAGCTTTTTCGTTTATTATATCAACAATGGATTCCAGCATTCCGCCGTTTTGGTTCAAATATTCAACGCATAATATATCAAAACTTTTGTTTTCCGATTTCGCGTTGATGAGAATTTCAAACGCTTTATATTCTTCATCTGTCAGACTTGCGACAAATTTTCCCATGTCTGTTTCTGTATTTACTGTGGATTTTGCAATTTCCGGAGTTTCGAGAGTTTCCAGAACATCGAAAATATCTTCGTCCGATTCAAATTCAAAATCGGGTTCTGTTCCTGTAACATCAACATCGGGTGCGATTTTTTCGAGTTCTTCGTAATTTTCCTCGTTTTCTTCGCTCCCTGTGTCTATCGCAATAAATTCACCGCTTTCGTCTCCCTCAAATACAACATCTTCGATTTCTTCTTCGTCCGCAAACTCCTGAACTAACGGAATTGATTCTTTGTTATCCCTGTTTTGTAACTCGACAAGCGTCATTGTCGTGTCCCATGATGATTTTTCTATCTCTGCCGCCGCTTGTACATTCGGGTTAAACTCAACAGGGGCGGGGAGTTCTTCTTCTTCGTTATTCTTTTTACCCTTTGACTTAACCGATATTTTCGGGGATTTTACCACCATCAGATATTTATTTCTGTAATCTTCTATAACTTTTTTCAACTGCTCCGGATATGCCGTCACTGTTAATTTTGATTTTATATTAAGATAATCCCTGATGATATTTTCCGCGTATCTAACTGTATCCGTTATACATTGACGTATAAAAAAGTTTTTGTATAGATTTTTATATTCTATTGTTATTCTTTTTTTATGCTCATATACGCATACTGCACCCATGAAACTCTCTCTCGTTGTTCTAATCTTAACCCCGTCGTCCATCTCTTTTTTTATGATTTCATCAAATTCGGGACAAGATAAGACCTCATGTAAAATTCTCGCTGTATGATAGTCAAAAAGTTCTTTGTTTTTCTCGTTTTTATCATTGTAAAATTTGCTTTTTTTGTAATCATAAACCGAGAGGTTTTTTAATATCAAATCCGCATTGTTTTTATTTCCGAAAAAATCATCGCGAAGATAAACTTCGGGTATTGTGACAAGATTTAAAACATCGGGGAGAATATCTTCTATATCGTTTAAATCTATTTTTATTTTATTTATAAACGAAAAATCAATTAGCCATTCGGCGATATATTTATCTATACGCTGATGTTCAGCCCTGTAATTTTTCCATATGTTTATAATATTAGCGTAAACTTTTTCACAGCCGATTATATCAGATAAATTTATTTGTTCATAGATATACAAAAAAATATACGAAAGACATGTTTTCAGATATGTTCCCTCACGTATTCTTGAACGCCAGAAAAGATACCAGCAAAGCTGTTCGTGTGAAAGTTCCCTGTACATGGGACGATATGAAAAATAATATATATAATTCGCGTTTATACAGGTTCTCCTGTAATATTTTTTCGCGTCTCTCAAAAAATCATTGAAAAGGGTAAACCCTTTGTTCCATTCTTCGATTTTACAGTTTATGAAAATAATACCGTCTAAATCGTAGGAATAATTTTTATTTTTTTTCTCTGTTTTATCAGGCTGAGAGGGCGGCATATGACTATTATATATATTTATATTTGAATCGGGTTCATAAAGTTTTTTTATAGATGAAGATTTTGTTTGCTGAGGCGCGGAATCGTCGCCGAATTCTATTTCAACGGTTTGAAAATGGCTTTTCTGCTGTGGGTTATCAGGATTATTGTATTTATCCACAATTTGTGAGGCTTTGGAAAATCTTTCATTCCAATCGTCAGACGACATATAAAAAATTCCCTCCCGCACTTTTTTTATCCTATCTTATTATTTTAACATTAAATAACGATAAAGTCAACAATATATCAAAATAATAATTGACTTTTTATAAAAATTTATTTATAATTATTATATCAATGAGGATATGAAAATAAAAGGATACGGAGGATATATCTTTGGGGAAAATAAAACCATCATTCAAACCATACGAGGGTGAAAACGATTATATTTTTATAAGCTATGCACACAAAGACGAAAAAGTAAAAAATTTGATTCAACAATTACACGATAGAGGTTACCGTATTTGGTATGACAAAGGGATAAAAGCAGGCACAAAATGGAGAACTGTAATTCAAGAACATATGCAAAAATCATCGTTAATATTAACATTTTTATCGCCTAATGCTATTGAAAGCGATAATGTGATGGAAGAATTTGAATTCGCTAAAAGTGAAAAATTCCCAATGGTTACAGTTTTATTAAGTACAATTGATAAAAGGAAATATGGATTGGGACTTTTATTAAATTCAATACAATATATAAAATACGATGAATATTCAAATGATAATCTGTTTTTTGAGGAGTTGTTTTCGTCTCCGCTTTTCAGGGATAAATTATTGTATGAAGAATATGAATTAATCGCAGAAAAAGCACATTTATGTGCCGCAGAAGCCAAAAAAGCACAAGTTAAGGCTATAAAAGCCGCGAAAACCGCACGAGAGATAAATACATCAAAAAATTATGGTGTTTGTGTTTGGAATGACGGTAGAAAATACGAGGGAGAATGGAAAAATAGAACAATAAGCGGCTACGGTGTTTATACCTATAATAATGGTACAAAATATGAGGGTGAATGGAAAGACAGTATGCGGAATAATTATGGCGTTTGTATTTGGAATAATGGAGTAAAATATGAAGGTATGTACAAAGAGGGTAAGCGAAATGGTTATGGGATTAATACATATTTTAACAATTCTACATATGAAGGTGAATATAAAGATGATAAACGAAACGGTTACGGCATTTTATATGACAAAGACAACAACATAAAATGTGCAGGATTATGGAAAGACAGCGAATTTATAGAATAACAGGAGAACACACACATGAACATAGCCGTTATAGGGCTTG
>JGI994J12354_10000942_pt1 | contig 29556 bp, 20 predicted proteins | sample IntmicLarv3ML3BL_FD_12354 | JGI IMG/M metagenome (IMG submission 12354) | reverse complement strand
TTGCAGGCGAAAATAGAAGAAGCAGAGAAACTAAGCGAAGTAGACTACATAGAAGCAACATGGACAAATTTGCAAAATATCTTGATAGAAGCGAAGATAATCAATGAAAATGATGATGTAACACAACAAGAAGTAGATGCTGCATTAGAAAAGTTGTTACAAGTAATCAAAGATTTTCAAGAAAAACCAGAAGCAATTGATAAGACTGATTTGCAAGTAGCGATAGAAGAAGCTGAGAAACCAGAAGAAGCAGATTATACGGAAGAAACATGGACAAACCTGCAAAATGCGTTGAGCGAAGCAAAGTTAATCAATGAAAAAGCGGATGTAACACAACAAGAAGTAGACGATGCACTAGAAAATCTGCTACAAGCAATTGGAGATTTGCAAGAAAAACCAGAACCAAGCGATAAGACTGGTTTACAAGTAGCGATAGAAGAAGCCGAGCAACAAAAGGAATCAGACTATTTAGAATCAACGTGGACAAACTTGCAAGGTGTATTAGGAGAAGCAAAAATCATTAATGAAAATGATGGTGCGACTCAAGAAGAAGTAGATAATATAGTAGAAGAATTATTGCAAGCAATTGAGGATTTACAAAAGAAAACAGTACCGACAGATAAAACAAAGCTACAGGAAAAGATAGCAAAAGCAGATGAATTGGAAGAAACGGATTATTTAGAATCCACATGGATGAACTTGCAAAGTGTACTGAAGAAAGCAAAATCAATTGATGCAAAAGAAGATGCAAGTCAGAAAGAAGTAGACGACATATTAGAAGATTTATCACAAGCAATCAAAGACTTGCAAGGAAAAACAGTACTAACGGATAAGAAAGAATTACAGGCGAAGATTGAAGAGACTAAGAAATTAGTAGAGGCAGAGTATATAGAAGAAACATGGGTGGAGTTGCAAAGTGCCTTAGAGGAAGCTATCCTAGTGGAATCAAAGGCTGATGTGAGTCAGAAAGAAGTAAATGATGCTTTAGAAGAATTACTGCAAGCAATCAAAGGACTGCAAGAAAAGCCAGAACCAATTGACAAGGCAGAATTGCAAGCGAAGATTGAAGAAGCGGAAAAGCTAGCGGAAGAAGATTATACAGAAGAAACATGGGAAGACTTACAAAATGCTTTAGAGGAAGCTATCTTAGTGGAGGCAAAGGCTGATGCGAGTCAGAAAGAAGTAAATGATGCTTTAGAAGAATTATTGCAAGCAATCAAAGGACTGCAAGAAAAGCCAGAACCAATTGACAAGGCAGAATTGCAAGCGAAGATTGAAGAAGCGGAAAAGCTAACGGAAGCGGAGTATACAGAAGAAACATGGGAAGACTTACAAAGTATGCTAGGAGCAGCGAAGGCAATCAACGCAAAAGACGATGCGACACAGGAAGAAGTAGATAGTGTGCTTTTAAAACTTACCAATGCAATACAAGGTCTGGAAGTAAGGACAGCAACTACAAGCGAAGAAGTGGATAAGACAAAGCTGCGAACAAAGATACAAGAAGTAGAACAATTAGTAGAGGCGGAGTATACGACCATAACATGGAGAACACTGGAGGGTGTCTTGGTAAAAGCGAAAACAATTGAAGCAAAAGAGGATGCGACTCAGAAGGAAGTCGATGATGTGGTTGTAGAATTGGAGCAATCGGTTCATTCATTAATAGGTAGCAATGCAAATAGTAGTGGTGATGGTAATGATATTGGATCCAGCAACAATACCGATGATAGTAATGATACGAGTGGTGATAATACCAATGATGCTAATAGCACCGACGATAACAATAATGCAAATGCTGGTAATAATAGCGGAGGTGGCAATGATAGCAATGGTGGTAATAATAGTAATCGTGGCAATAACAGCAATAATGCGAATAATTCTGGGAATTCAAGAGAAAGTGAAACAGTCAGAACTGGAGATGCTCAAAATACAATTATGATGCTACTTATAATGATTGCATCTGGTGCGGTTGTAATGATACTACTGCTCAAAAGAAGAAAAGCGAAGGAGCAAGAAGGAAAAGGTTGATTCACTTATGTTGGATGGGTGAGTTGTAGGAATATTCGAATCTCGTCGTGTTCTTATTTATTAAGATACATAAATAAGAGTAATAGAAGTTTTTAAACTACCTTTTACATCAAAAAAATAAATATCAGGATAATCTCCGTCTTGTGAGAACAAAAATTTTTCTTAAAGTTATTTCTGAGTGAGATAAATCGTATATTGACAGCATATGCCATTTGTGATTAAATAAACATATGAACAATCGTTCATATGTTTATTTTTAGGTGAGGAGGATTTTTTATGCAGGATAAGTTATTAGAACAAGAAAAGCAACAGGATCTATGCGAGTGCAGTGGTAATCATAACCATAACCATAACCATAACCATGAGGACAAGCATAACCATGAACACAACCACAACCATAATCACAATCACAACCATGAGCACCACCATAATCATGATGATGGTCATAAGGGAGAGACAGATACTTGCAACCACCATCAGAATGTCAAGCCTTTACAGAAACAAGAGAGCAGCTTAGATGAAAAGACGAAAGTGGTTTTTAATTTAGAGAATCTCGGTTGTGCAAATTGTGCTGCAAAAATGGAGGCAAGGATTCAAGAACTTCCAGATGTTGAACGTGCAACAATCACATTTGCAACAAAGCAGCTACGCCTATATGCAGCAAATGCAATGGCATTACAGCCAGAGATACAGAAGATTTGTACATCAATCGAATCAGGTGTAGTCGTAGTTTTTGAACAGGGTATAAAGCAAGGGAAAGCAAAGACCGAGCAGCATAGGCTGATAACAGAGGAACGTCGCTCAGTGATGGAAATAGTGATTGGTGCAGGTTTATTTGTGCTAGGACTGATTTTAAAGCAGCAAGGTTTTAGTGAATGGATATTTTTAGCAGTTTATGTAATGTCATATCTTATTTTAGGTGGAAAAATTTTGTTAGGAGCCGCAAAAAATATCACCAAGGGACAAGTTTTCGATGAAAATTTCTTAATGAGCATTGCTACCTTAGGAGCTTTTGCGATTCGTGAGTACCCAGAAGCGGTAGCGGTTATGTTATTCTTTCGGGTGGGTGAATACTTTGAAGAACGAGCAGTTGAGCGTAGCCGTTCACAGATTATGGAGGCTGTGGATATGCGCCCAGAAGTGGTCAGCTTGATTGTTCAAGATGAGATAAAAGTGATTGGTTCAGAAGAGGCGAAAGTGGGGGATATCTTACTTGTTCGTCCAGGGGATCGGATTCCTTTAGATGGTGAAGTTGTTGAGGGAGAAAGTCGTATTGATACGGCCCCAGTGACAGGGGAACCAGTACCTATAAAGGTAACGGTTTCAGACGAAGTGATTTCAGGTTGTGTTAATACCTCAGGTCAGCTTAAAATGCGTGTGACGAAACCATTAGAAGAATCAATGGTTACAAGGATTCTTGAGTCAGTAGAAAATGCAGCGGCAAGTAAACCAGAAATAGAGAAATTTATTACAAGATTTGCAAGAGTGTATACACCAATTGTCGTGGTGTTAGCAATAGCAACGGCGATTATTCCCTCACTTTTCACAGGAAATTGGAATTACTGGATCTATACGGCTTTGACCTTTCTGGTAATGAGTTGTCCATGTGCTTTGGTTTTGAGTGTGCCATTAGCATTTTTTGCAGGTATTGGAGCGGGTTCTAAACGTGGTATTTTATTTAAGGGTGGTGTAGCACTAGAGGCTCTTTACCGGATTAAAGCAGTTGTTATGGATAAGACGGGGACGATTACGAAAGGGAACTTTGTGTTACAAAGAGTTGTGCCAGTGTTAGGACAATCAGAGGAGGAGATATTAAGGGTTTGTGCGAGCAGTGAACAGCATTCCACGCACCCAATTAGCACGAGTATTGTAGCTGCCGCAAAGGAAAAGGGTATCCGCTTGGAAGAACCGAGCGGTCTACAAGAGATAGCGGGACATGGAATAAAGGCAGATTTAACAGCAGGAACTATTTTATGTGGAAATCAAAAATTAATGAAGCAGCATGGTATTGCCCTAAGTGGATATGATAATAATAGCTATGGTTCAGAGGTATTGATTGCTATAAATGGCGAATTTGTAGGCTATTTGGTTATCTCCGATACGATTAAAGAGGGAGCGAAGAGTGCTGTTACAAAATTAAAAAAGAAGAATATCATTACAGCAATGCTAACAGGTGACGCAAAAGGCAGTGCCGAAGCAGTTGCTGCAAAGGTTGGAATTGATGAAGTTCATGCAAAGCTGTTGCCAGAGGATAAATTAGCTGAATTAAAAAAGATTCGTGCAAGGTATGGTGAGGTGATGTTTGTTGGTGATGGTATTAATGATGCACCAGTATTAGCAGGAGCCGATGTTGGAGCAGCTATGGGCAGTGGAGCTGATGCGGCTATTGAGGCAGCAGATGTTATCTTTATGACCTCAGACATGGAAGCGATTCCAAAAGCAATTATGATAGCAAAGAATAGTAGTCGTATTTCAAGGCAGAATGTGGCTTTTGCACTAACAGTTAAGGTTATCGTCATGATTTTAGGGCTATTTGGATTTGCCTCCATGTGGTTAGCAGTTTTTGCGGATACAGGAGTTTCCATGCTGTGTGTGCTTAATTCCATTCGGATATTGTATAAGGAATAAGGTGTCGAAAGGTTTTCTGACCTTGGTCTCACATATAAAGTTAAAAGGGACCTGATTTCAAAAGGAAAAGGGTTCTTTTTTAATTCTTGAAAAAAAGTACTTGCATTTTAATACTATGTAATATATAATATTGAATATAACATAGCATAAAAAATAAATAGTAAAGGAAAAAGCGAATGGAGGAGATTTTAATGGCATTTTTAGATGATTTAGGAAAAGTAGTAACAAAAACAAGCCAAGATGTAGCAAAGAAAGCAAAAGATATGGCTGAAAAGGGGAATATTAAGCTACAGCTTAAAGAAGAAAAGTGGCGTTTGCATGAAGCATATGCACAGCTTGGTGAAAAGTATCATGAGATTTATGGTGAGAATGCACCAGAAGAAGTAAAAGAAATGGCAGAAGCAGTAGAGACACTTAAACGCAAGATTACTATTTTAGAAGAACAACGGGCAAAGATTAAGGCTGAAAAAAGCTGCTCAAACTGTGGAACTAAAATGGTGGCAAAAGGAAACTTTTGTACTGCGTGTGGTGAAGCATACCCAGAGGAGACCGAGGAAGCAGAAGAGGTATCTTTCCATGACTGCAGAGGGTGTGGTGCACAGGTAATGGAAGAAGAAAGTTTTTGTGCCAAATGTGGAGTCAAACAAGAAGATAAAAAGGAAGTTCCAAAGGACGAAGAGGTAGTAGAAGAAGTAGAACCAAAAGCAGCAGAAGAAACGAAAGAAACAAAGAAATAAAGTAAAGCAATAGAAGAAAGAAATTACTTGGTTGGAGCCGTGTTATAGACGGCTCCAATTTTTAATTTATTAGGATTAGGGTGCAAAAGGTCTTTCTTACAATTGTATTTTCATTATAAATAGGATAAAATAAGGCATAATTAGAAATTAGCGGACGATAGGAGAAAATCATGTATAGGGTATTATTAGTTGATGATGAAGCACTGACAAGAGAAGCCATCAGTGAAAATACAAGATGGAATGACTTGGGCTATGAGTTGATGGGGACCTGCAAAAATGGGAAAGAAGCAATAGCATTTATGAAAGAGCAGTCAATTGATTTGTTGCTGACAGATATTTGTATGCCTTTTTGTGATGGAATGGAATTAACAAAATTTGCCTATGAAAACTATCGGGAAACAAAAACGATTATTATTAGTGGTTACGATGAATTTGAATATGCTAAAAAAGCGGTGAAATATCAAGTTGCAGAATATATTTTAAAGCCGATTACAGCACGGGAGTTATCAGAAACCTTACAAAAGATAAAGGAAACATTGGACGAAGAAAAAATAAAACAGCAGAGCATGAAAAAGATTCGTGGAGCATATGTTAGAAATTTGCCATTACTGCGAGGACGTTTCTTAAATAGTTTATTAGCGGGGAATGTTCAGACAGAAGAGCTAGAAGAAAAGATGGTTGATTATGGAATGGAGCTTTGTGGTGAGCGGTTTATGACAGCAATGGTTCTAGGTGATGATTTGCGTTTCTTTTTAGCACAGTCTAAGGATATCAAACCAGAACTAGCTTACTTTGCAATTTACAATATTGCTGAGGAGATTATGCGTACAAACCAGTGCGGAACGGCATTTCAAGATGTAAATGAAAAGACAATATTAATCTTTTGTGGTAGAGCAGGATTAGAAAAAAAGGCATTGCAGATATGTGAGGAGATACAAGAGTCACTTCTGAAATATTTGCGAATCGAAAGCACGATTGCCGTGGGACAGGCAGTAAAAAGCCTTGTCGACATCTCTAAATCATTTAGTGAAACCAAACAAGCAATGGAATATAAATTCTTGTTAGGTGGTAAACAGGTCATTTATGCAGCTAATTTACGAGGGCAAGGCAAACAGATACAGCTAGAGTCAAATAAGCATATCGAAAAAGTAATCCTAGCGATTAAAAGAGATAATGAAGCAGAAATCACCCAGACGGTTAAAGGGTTGATGCAGTCGATTAAAGAAGCCTATGTAAGTAAAAATCGCAGTATATTTTATGTGCAAAATGCGGTTTTGGCAATTATGAATGAGTTAGATACAATGCTTGCAGGTGAGCCTCAAATATTTGGCAGGGGGCGGGAGTTCCTTGGTGAGATTTATGAAAAAGAACATTTAAATGAGATTGAAGAAGAACTGATTATTTTTTGTAATGAGATGAAAGAAAGTACGAAGAGCCAAAAAGAGAGCTACTGTAAAAAGCAAGCGGTACAGGCACTTGATTATATTGAGAAAAATTATGGGAATACCTCGCTTTCGCTTCAATCTGTATGTACGCATTTGGCAATGAGTACAAGCTATTTTAGCTCTGTTTTTAAAAGCTATACAGGAGAAACCTTTATTGAAGCACTGACAAAAAAGCGTATGGAAACAGCTAAAATGTTGATAGAAAATACTTCTAAAAAAACTTATGAAATCGCAGATGAGGTGGGTTACAGTGACCCTCACTATTTTAGCAGTGCATTTAAGAAATTTACTGGAATGACTCCTACCGAATATGCAAAAAAAGGCGAGACAAGATGAAAAAGTTATTTAACATTGCAACATCTTTTAAAACCATTCGGGATACCATGATTTTTTATTTTGGTATCTTAATTATGCTGGCGTTATTTACCTTTTTAATGATTTCTTTAAACTACACGCAAGAAACAGTTTTGGACAACTCAAGAGATTATACACAGCAGTTAGTGGAACAGCTAAATTCAGAAATAGACTCTTATATTTCCTATATGGAGAATATTACACACATGGTAACAGGGACAGAGGATTCAGATGTTATTAATTATCTTTTCCATGATACAAAAGATAGTAATGTGTTAAAGGAACGAGTTATCAATCAGTTTCAAGTGGTTCAAGAAACGAGAGAAGATATTTTAAATATTGCAGCAGTTGCTGATAATGGTAAAACGCTAATCAATGATGGAAAAGTGGAGTTAAACCCCTATGTCAACTTACAAGAAATGCCTTGGTATCAAGATGTTATAAAGGCAGACAGCCATATTGTAATTTCATCTTCTCATGTGCAAAATGCGATTTCCAACAGCTATGACTGGGTAGTAACCTTAAGCTGTGGTTTGCGTAACCCGAAAACAAATGCCGTAGAGGGAGTCTTTTTTATTGATTTAAATTATAATTCGATTAGCACGCTTTGTGAGAAGATTCGCCAAGGTGATAAGGGCTACCTATTTATTGTTGATAAAAATGAAAATATTATTTACCACCCTAAGCAAAAGTTATTATTGGCAGGTCTGAAAACAGAGTATACGAACCGTGTTTTAGAGCAACAGACGGGAAGCTTTATCACAGAGGAGGGGGCAGATAGTAAGCTTTATACGATTACGACCTCAAGCAAGACAGGTTGGACCATTGCGGGGGTTTCCTATGTCGAGGAGTTAATGAGAAACAAAGACCAGACACAGGCAGCATATGTTATGACAGCGATAATTTTACTAGCCTTTGCGATGATTTTTGCGATTTGGATGTCGAGAACAGTAACAAAGCCACTGCGGAATCTAAAGCTGGCAATGGGAGAAGTGGAAAAAGGCAGATTCGAAAATATTGCTTATGAGGTTGAGGGGCGTAATGAAATTGCTAGCTTGGGAAAATCCTTTAACATTATGACAGGACGAATCCAACAACTGATGGAAGCAAACGTTCAAGAGCAAAAGGAAAAACGCCAAAGTGAGCTTAAAGTTTTACAGGCACAGATTAATCCTCACTTCCTATATAATACCCTAGATTCGATTATTTGGATGGCAGAGGGCGGTAAAAGTGAGGAAGTTGTTTTAATGACCTCTTCGCTAGCGAAGCTCTTACGTCAGAGTATTAGCAATGAGGCAGAAATTGTTCCGATTCGCAGTGAAATTGAGTATACAAGAAGTTATTTAACAATCCAAAAAATGCGATATAAAGACCAACTGGAGTTTGAAATTGATGTGGACGAAGATATCCTATCACAGCATATTGTAAAATTGGTTATTCAGCCTTTGGTTGAAAATGCAATTTATCATGGTATTAAGTATATTGAGGGAAAAGGAATGCTGCGAATCAATGGCGGAATCGAAGATAAGCAGATTGTTATTCGGATACGTGATAATGGAATTGGTATGAGTAAAGCGTTAATTGATAAGATGTTAAAAGATGGATACCATAAGAACGAAAAAGACGGAAGAAGTAATCATGTTGGTATTTACAATGTTAATAATAGGCTACAGATGTACTATGGTAAAGAGTATGGTTTGACATTTGAAAGTGTGGAGGGAATTGGAACTACGGTTTTGATTACAATACCGAATCAGGAGGTGTCGCATGATGAAGAGATATAAAGGCAAACTGGTGCTAGTTATCGGGATATTAATAGTGGCAGCGGTGTCTTATTATATGGTTTATTATGCTAGTGATAATCGCACTGACAGTCGTTATCGAATGGTTTATATTCCAAAGATTAAAGACGAAAGCAATGACTTTTGGACCTCCTTGATTGAGGGGGCACAGATGGCAGCAGAGGAATATCAAATTGATTTAAAGATAGTTGCGGCAGATACAGAGGACGATTATGAGAGGCAAAATCAGTTGATTTTAGAGGCGATTAAAGAAAAGCCAGAGGCGATTTTACTGTCGCCATCACATTACTCAGAAGTAGCTGATGCCGCAAAGCAAGTAAAGGCAGCAGGGATTAAATTAGTTTTAGTGGATTCAGATTTAGATGCCACGATTCAAGATGCTTTGATTGCAACAGATAACTATGCGGCAGGAGAAAAAATGGGTAAATTTGCCGTTACATCACTGATTGATGAGGATACGGTTATCGGAATTGTCAGTCATGTAAAAGGAGCCTCAACAGCAATTCAAAGGCGAGACGGTTTGCTAAAAGGCTTGGGAATAGATGCCAAACGAGTCGTGGACACGGTATATTGTAATTCAGATTATGAACTGGCCTATCAGGTAACGACCGAATTAATGAATAAGCAGCCGCAGATAAATCTGATTTTTGGGTTAAATGAATATTCAGCAGTGGGGGCAGCAAGAGCGATTAAGGATATGGAACTAACAGAGCAGGTAAAGCTCGTTGGTGTTGATAGCTCGGTTGAAGAAATCAGACTCTTAGAAGAAGGGGTCTTTTCGGCAATCGTGATTCAAAAGCCATTTGTGATGGGGTATTTAGGTGTGGAAACGGCAGTACAGCTATTGCAGGGGGAAACGACTTCAGCGACAGTTGATTCGGATTCAGAAGTGATTACCAAGGAAAATATGTATACCGAAGAAAATCAAAAGCTGCTATTTCCATTTTGGGACCGCTGAACAAAAAGACAGGCTTCAAAGGAAAAAGTAAAATTTTCACCTTTTCTAATAGAATATTCTATTACTATCTGCGTTTTTTTTGAATATAATGTTTATAGTTAATGAGAATTGTGTGATTGTTAGCGAAAGTTAGGAGGAGAAAGAGAATGATAGATGCTATAAAACAAAATTCGTTTGTGAAAAAGATAGGATTTAACCGAGTAATTATTTTTTTGGTCTTGATTTTATTGTATGTCTTTTTTATGGTGGCATGTCAAGTTAGAGGAAGAGCTAGCTTTGTTAGCTACAGTCGTTTGATTAGTGCACTGAACTATGCATATTTTATTGGTTTTTTGTCTTTGGGAGTAACCTTTGTTATTGCAACAGGGGGTATTGATTTTTCGATTGGACCAGTCATGTTTTGTGCAGCACTGATTAGTGGAAAGCTGTTAACACAAAATGGTGTTCCAGTCATCATAGCATTATTAATATGTATACTCGTTGGATTGGTTTTTGGTACCTTTAATGGGGTGCTGGTAGCGTATTTTAAACTTCCCTCCTTTATCACCTCAATGGGTAGTATGATGTTAGCAAAGGGTATTGGCTCTGTTTTTACAAAAACACAGGCAATAAGCTGGCCGCAAGCTGCTGACGAAGCAGGTTGGTTTCGGTCTTTAGTTAAGGTAAATGTCAATGGAACAGATATTCCAACAGGCTTGATTTTCCTACTTGTGGTAGCGGTTATCTGTGCAGTTATTTTAAATAAGACAAAAGCAGGACGTTATATATTATGCTTGGGAAGTAATAAAGAGGCAGTGAGACTCTCAGGAGTAAATGTTCAAAAGTGGGAAATGTTAGCATATATGATTTGTGGTACCTTAGCAGGAATTGCCGCAATTGCATTCGTGGGAGCCTATTCAACCGTACAGCCAGGACTTGGAGATACCTATAATAACGAAGCGATTGCAGGGTGTGTAATGGGTGGAACCTCAATGTCGGGTGGTTTGGCATCAATAAGTGGTACCATTATCGGAGTGATGATTATCTCCTTGCTTCAAGAGGGAATTCTAGCAATGGGATATCAAAAAGATTATCAATATGTTATTACTGGTATCATTGTTATAGCGGCAGTGTTTGCTGATGTACGGAGTCGTAGAAGAAGAAACTAAGAAAGGGAGGCTTATAGATATGGGTGAAGTAATATTAACAATGAAAGGCATTGATAAGTCCTTTCCTGGAGTACATGCACTTGACCATGTGGATTTAGAGGTCAAAAAGGGCGAAGTTCATGCGCTAATGGGCGAGAACGGAGCAGGAAAATCGACACTTATGAAAGTGTTGACGGGAATTTATAGTAAAGATGAAGGAACGATAACATACGAGGGAGAAGAGGTTGAATTTACGAATCCAAGTACTGCTCAAGCGGCAGGAGTCATTATCGTACATCAAGAATTAAATATGCTGAATCATCTAACAGTTGCTCAAAATATTTTTATTGGCAGAGAAATGATGAGTGGAAAGCTGATTAATGATATGAAGATGAATCAAGAAGCAAGGAAGCTGTTTGATAAGCTAAACATTGATATTGACCCAACCGAGAAGATGGGAAATTTAACCGTTGGAAAACAGCAGATGTGTGAGATAGCAAAGGCGATATCACATGAAGCAAAGGTTTTGGTTTTTGACGAACCAACAGCAGCATTAACAGAGTCGGAAATAGAAGAGTTATTTAAAATTATCCGTGATTTACGAGATAAAGGTTTAGGCATTGTTTATATCTCTCATCGCATGGACGAAATCAATGTTATTACAGATAGAGTAACGGTAATGCGAGATGGCGGATATGTTGGAACCTTGATAACAAAGGATAGTACAAAAGATGATATCATTAATATGATGGTTGGACGTGTTATCTATGAAGACCCCAAGACAGAAAGTGCCGTACCAAAAGATGCACCAGTGGTTCTAGAGGTAAAAGACCTAAATGCTGGAAAGCTGGTAAAGGGCGTTAGCTTTAAGCTCCATAAAGGAGAGATATTAGGCTTTTCGGGTTTGATGGGTGCAGGGCGAACAGAAACAGCGAGGGTATTATTTGGAGCAGATGCAAAGGACAGTGGTGAAATCTATATTAATGGTCAGAAAGTAGACATTAAGAATCCAATGGACGCAGTAAAATATGGAATTGGCTATTTATCAGAGGATAGAAAGCGTTATGGTTGTGTAGTAGCCAAGACAGTGGCGGAAAATTCGACCTTAGCAAGTTTAGATGACTATATGAACGGTCCCTTTATTAATAAGAAAAAGGAAGCAGAGGTAGCACAGCAATATGTCAAGCAGCTACGAACAAAAACGCCAAATGTTGAAGAAGCAGTGGTAAATCTATCAGGCGGGAATCAGCAAAAAGTAGTTATTGCAAAATGGCTAGTAAGGAATTGTGACATTCTAATCTTTGATGAACCAACAAGGGGAATTGATGTTGGGGCAAAGAGTGAGATATATCATTTAATGAATGAGTTAGTAGCACAAGGGAAGTCAATACTGATGATTTCATCAGAGATGACGGAGATACTGAGAATGAGTGACCGAGTAGTCGTAATGTGTGAGGGGCACAAGACAGGAGAAATAGACATCGCAGAAGCTACCCAAGAAAACATTATGCATGCAGCGACATTAAGGGATAATGGTTCGGCTGTTAGCGAAAGTTAGGAGGAGAGAAGAAATGGCAGAAAAGCAAGGAACAAGCGGATTTGCGAATAATCCGATTATCAAAGCTATTGGGGCACAAAGGTTAGTGGTTATTCTAGTCATTATTACACTGGCAATGTTTTTTAGTGTGATGAGTGAACCATTTAGAAAGTATGCTACCGTGGTAAGTATTTTTGACTATTCTTACTATGTTAGTTTTGCAGCGATTGGCGTAACCTTTGCCTTGGTGACAGGTGGGGTTGACCTCTCCATTGGAACTGGTATGGTGTGTTATGGTTTGGTTGGTGGCTATTTAGTGGTAAATAGAGGAATGCCCGTGGGAGTCGGCATTGCGGTTGCGATTGGCATGGGAGCAATCATGGGACTTATCAATGGGAGTCTTGTTGCTAGAATGGAGTTACCGCCATTTATTGCGACCTTATGTACAATGATGGTAACAAGAGGTCTTGGCTCGATTCTTTGTAATGGAATGAGTGTTGCATGGCCGTCATCATCTTCAGAGCAAGGCTGGTTTCGAGGAATTTTTAAGTATGGTGCAAATTTTAAGAACAGTGAAAATGTGACAATGATTCCAGTTGGTTTTATCTTGGTCATTATCTTTGCAATTATAATGTCCCTGTTTCTTAATAAATCAAAACCAGGGCGTTATATTATCGCCATTGGAAGCAATAAAGAAGCAACTAGACTTTCAGGTATTAATGTAGTAAAATATCAAACGTTAGCATATGTCATTTCTGGTATTAGCACTGGTATTGCAGGTGTTGCATATGCAGCAATCTTTCAGGCGATTGCCCCTGGAACAGGAGCGGGATTTGAGTTAGATGCGATTGGTGGTGCCATTATTGGTGGAACCTCTATGACAGGAGGATATGGAACTATTTTTGGAACTCTGCTGGGAGTATTTGTAATGTCCTTGTTAAAGACAGGACTTCCCTATATTGGTTTGCAGGCAAACTGGCAGCAGATTATTACAGGTATTGTATTATTAGTAGCAGTTATGATTGACGTATTGAAAAATGCGAAGAGTAATTAATTATTATGCTATGAGCCACATAAGTGGTTTATATAAAAACTATTTCATTATAAGGAGGATATAAAATGAAAAAGAAACTATTAAGTGTTTTATTAACAACAGCTATGCTATCAACTATTTTAGTAGGTTGTGGTGGCGGAACAACTGAAACAGAGGCACCAACGCCTACGGAAGCAGTTACAGAGGCAGCTACAGAGGCGGCAGATGATGTAGAAACAGAAGCAGCAGATGATGCGGAAACAGAGGCAGCAGATGATGTAGAGGCTGATGGTGAAAATGAAGAGGCAACAGGAGCAATTGTTGCTAATGATGCGTATCACTTCGAAATTGTATCAAAAGGATTCCAGCATCAGTACTGGCAAGCAGTATTAAAAGGTGCTGAGGAAGCGTCAGCAGAATATGGTGTAACAATGAACTTTGTTGGACCAAACTCAGAGTCAGATATTGCTGACCAAGTACAGATGTTAAATAGTGCAATCAATGCAAATCCAGCAGCAATTGCATTAGCAGCACTTGATACGAATGCAGCTATGGATGCAATCTCATCAGCACAGTCAGCAGGCATTCCAATCATTGGATTTGACTCAGGTGTTCCAGGAGCTCCAGATGGAGCGATTGTTGCAAATGCAGCTACGGATAACTATGTAGCAGGTGAATTAGCAGCGACAAGTGCTTTTGATGCAATCAAAGCAAAAGCAGATGCAGCAGAGGGTTCAGTACGTATTGGTGTATTAGCACAGGACGCTACATCAGAATCAATCGTCAACCGTGGTCTTGGATTTATTGACAACATTGCAGCGGCATTTGCAGCTGAAGGAAAAACCGTTAGTGTTGAAGGAAATGAAAAATATGTTGCTGATTCTGCAATTGAAACAGTAGCAGATGCAGATGTAGTAATTGAAGTATTAGTACCAGCGCAGGTTACTTCTGAATTATCAGCTATTGATTGTCAGACATTGTTAAACAAAGAAGACATCATCGCTGTTTATGGTTCTAACCAACATTCAGGTGAAGCAATGGTAACTGGTAATGAAAATCTTCAGAAATTCGGAACTGGCGATGACAAGGTTATTGCAATCGCATTTGACTCTGGTGCAGTTATCAAAGCAGCAGTAGCTGATGGAACATTCTACGGTGCAGTAACACAGGCTCCAGTAGCAATGGGTAGAGCAATGGTAGAGGCTTGTATTTTAGCAGCAAATGGTGAGTCAGTATCTGATATTGATACAGGGTGCCAGTGGTACACAGCTGATACAATCGAAAATCCAGAAATCGCTCAGAACTTATACGATTAATTTGAATGTTACCAGCATTTAAACATTATATAAGGTGAAGAAGAGAAAAGCTGCCGCATCATGCGGTGGCTTCTCTTACTTTATGTAATAGGAAATTATGTCCTATAAAGTAAAAAGAAATCGCTTTCCGATTACAGCAAAATCATTTGTTCAAAGTTATGAAAAAATGGTGTATAATAAGATTCGTACGAACCGCCCACAACAGGTGAGGCAGAAAGAGAGGTAGGATATGTTAAAAGGAATACCACCAATTTTATCACCAGAGCTGTTAAAAGTATTGTGTGAGATGGGACATAGTGACCGCTTAGTTATCTCTGATGGGAATTTCCCAGCAGAATCTATGGGAAAAGATGCTATCGTGATTCGTCTTGATGGACATGGAGTACCAGAGATTCTTGATGCAATCTTACAAGTATTTCCATTAGATACATATGTGGAAAACCCAGTGAACTTGATGGAAGTAATGGCAGGTGATACTGTAGAAACACCAATTTGGGATACATATAAAGAAATTGTCAGTAAGCATGATAAGCGAGGAGATAGCGCAGTCGGCAATATTGAACGATTTAAGTTTTATGATGAAACCAAGACCGCCTATGCAGTAATTGCTACCAGTGAAAAAGCACTATATGCAAATATCATGCTGCAAAAGGGCGTTATTTAGAGAAGTAAAGCAGGGGGCCTAGTCATTTGAAAAAATGGTAGGCTCTTTTTGCGTTCCTTTACTAGGCATTAGCAAGAACTTATGGTAAGATAGAAGATACGTTATTACTGATAGAAATAGTTGTATTAGAAGATATTTCGATGGATAATGAAGATAAACTACATTTAGAAAGTTAGTGTGAAAAAATGGAAGAAGCAAGAGCAGTAATTATGGATTGTTTAGATGAACATCTTGTTCATATGATACTAAGTGGGAAGCGAAAGACTGGGGGCATTGCAAAGGTTAAAATAAGACCAATCAAGCAGGGTGATACATTATTATTTCAGGCGGCGATTCAAAGCGGTTCACAGCAGTTACACAAGAACTTAAACCAGTCAGAGATGGGGGAACAGCTTTTGTTATGGCTGGCTGAAGATTTTAAGCAACTGCAAATTTTAAAGACAACAGAAATGTTTACTTTGCTTGCTGGAAAAAAGGGCAATATTACAATCAAGCGAAAAAAATGTAATGAAGTAGGGAATCCAATTAGTTTAGAGCATAATCGGCAAAAGCAGTATATTTTAGAAGCCAAAACAGCCATTCCGTTTCTCGTAGACGTAGGTGTTATGACAAAAGAGGGAAGAGTGATTCATGCAAAATATGATAAGTTCAGGCAGATAAATCGTTTCCTAGAATTTATTGAAGATATTGTTCCCCATCTTGAGCAAAAGCAAGAAATTACGATTTTAGATTTTGGTTGTGGGAAGTCTTATTTGACATTTGCCATGTATCATTATTTAAAAGTTATAAGAGATTTAGACGTAAGAATCATTGGCTTGGATTTAAAGGAAGATGTGATTAAGAAGTGTTCAGAATTGGCAAAATGCTATGGATATGACAAGCTGACCTTTTTAGTGGGAGATATTGCATCATATAAAGGTCTTAGCAAAGTAGACATGGTAGTCACCTTACATGCGTGTGATACGGCAACCGACTATGCCCTTGCAAAAGCGGTTGAATGGGGAGCAGATGTAATTTTATCCGTGCCATGCTGTCAGCATGAACTTAATACGCAGATACACAGTGAGGCTTTAGCACCACTGTTGCGTTATGGGCTGATTAAAGAAAGGGTGGCGGCGTTATTTACCGATGCACTACGAGCAGAGTTATTAGCAGAGCAGGGGTATCAGACACAGATATTAGAGTTTATTGATAGTTCACATACTCCGAAAAATATTTTGATTCGGGCAGTTAAAAATGGGGAAAAGAAGCAAAATAAGAAGTTGGAAAAATGTATGGATACACTGGGAGTAAATCCATTACTGGTTCATTTGTTTAAAGGAGAGTAGACAAATATGATTAAGAAGATAATAATAAGGGTTGTAGTACTAATTGTGACATTTTTGGCGGCGATTTTCATTATTGGAAAGGTTATGAATCAAAACACTCCAGACTTGGCAGGAACCATGCGAGCAGCCACCCTGCCACTCGTATATATGCTAAATGAGGAGACACAATTAAATAGTTTACATGGTTATGCACAAGAGATGGACGTGACAGCACTTCGTGATGCACTGACACCAATTGGGAGTGAGCGGACACTGGATATTCAGATTCGCCCCTATCAAAATAAGATTAGCGGGATTCGTTTTCAGGTTATGACAGCAGATGGAACGGAAACACTCGAAAAAACGAAAGTAACAAAAATCGGGGAAGATGAAAATTATATAAATGCAACACTAGAACTTCAAAATAAAACACTGATTAATACCGAATACATGTTAGAGATTGTTTTGACTGTTGGGGGGCGAGATGTTTATTACTATACTCGTATTCTACAGGAAGATGGATTGAATACACAGTCGTATTTGAATTTTGTGATGACGTTTTATGAGAGCTGTATTAATGGTAATGATATGAATATTAGTGAAGTAATGGAACCAAATGAGGCTGCTGATAATACGACCTATGCTTATGCTAATATTCATAACGAAACACCATTGCTGGTATGGAAAGGATTAAATGTTGAAACCTATTATAGACCAACACCGACCATTCGAGAGCTTAACCAAAATACAGCGACAATTGCCATGGACTACATGATTTCTGCAACAGATGACGATGGTAAATTAGAACGTTATTATGTAACCGAGTACTATCGAATGCGTTATACAGATACACGTATTATGTTGTTGGATTTTGAACGAGAGACAAATCAAGTATTTAATCCAGAAAACAGGATTTTAACAGAAAAAGGAATCAATTTGGGCATTTCAAGCAAGGACATTACCCATAAGAATGATTTGAAAAATAATTACTATGCCTTTGTCAGGGAGGGGGCATTGTGGTGTTATGATGTTGTAGAAAATAAGATTGTCCAAATCTTTAGTTTCCCACAGGAAGAGAATTCCGACACACGTGATATGTATAATCAAAATAGTATTGAGATTATCAATATTGATGAAAAAGGAAATATGTACTTTTTGGTTTGTGGGTATATGAATCGAGGAAATCACGAGGGGGAGTCGGGAGTAGCAGTTTATTATTATGAAGAAGCAACAGCAACCATTACAGAAAGTCTATTTGTGAATACGAAGTATGCCTTTTCTTTACTAGAGCGTGATGTTAAAACATTGGCATATATTTCAGAGGACCGACAGAATTTTTATATTGTAATTGATGGAAATGTTTATGCTATCAACATGGAAACGAAGATAGTTACTAATTTAGTAGAAGACATAAGTGTCAATTGTTATGCAGGAGCAGGAGCATCGTTTGCATGGCTGACGGAAAATGATTTGTTCAAATCGACATCAATTACCATGATGAATATGGAAACTCAAGATACCATAGAAATAAAAGCACCAGAGGGAACAAAGCTCAGAATTTTAGGGTTTATTGAAGATGACTTAGTTTATGGTTTAGCAAAAGATAGTGATATTGATACAAGTCGTCAGGGTAATGAATATTTTCCAATAAGTCAGGTACTTATCGTTAATGCAGAGGGAGAAGTGATTAAAACCTACGAACCAAAAGATAGCTATGTCTTTGGTGCAGTGATGGGAGAGCAGATAATCACGTTAACCCGCATGGAAAAATCAGGCAATCAGTATCTACCAATAGAAAACGACCATATCGTGAGTAGTGTTGCAAAAGAAGATAATAGTGCGGGCATTAATAGTCAATACACAGAACGTAAGAAAACAGAAATGATCCTTGGAGTGGGTCAAAATCTAGCAGGAGTAAAAGCACCACAGATTGTTAAAACACAACTGATAATCAATGAGGGGGTGCAAGAGAGTAATATCAAGACGAGACCACGAAATGAGGATATCTACTATGTTTATGCGAAAGGTTCCTTAGATGGAATGTATCAGAATATCAATCAGGCGGTTATTCGAGCAGATGAGATGTTAGGTGTGGTGGTCAATGGAAAACAGCAGGTGGTTTGGGAACGTGGAAATAAAAAAATCAAATTAGACCTAGACCCGCAAACATTCCCAAGAGCATTTATGCAGTACACAATAGATGTCGGAGCCTTACAGCAGCAGATGGAGCAAGAAGTTATTGATTTAAGTGGCTGTACCTTAGAACAGATAATGTATTTTGTCAGTCAAGGAACGCCAGTACTTGCCAAGACACTTGAGGGGGTAGTCATTATAGGTGGATATGATGAGTTTAATATGCGGCTGCTTTATGAGGGTGATGATGAGCTTAGTTATTATGGACTGCAGGATAGTACAGCGTTGTTTGAAGAAGCAGGGAATGTGTTTGTGACATATTTAAATCCGTTGACGGAATAAAAACCCACAGATAATATGAGACCATGATTTTTGATGCATTTTTGTGATATTTTTATAGGGATTCGCACTTGTAAATAATTGCAGTTTTTTCTATAATAGGGTTAGATGAATAGTTCCTTTGTTCAAAAAATTTACGAACAGGTTGTGGCAATCAAGCATAATCGAAAATTGGAGGAGCATTATATGTTATTTGAAGAGTTGTTAGCAAAGAGAGAAACAAGAGGGATACAAAAAGGGATACAAAAAGGTCGGCAGGAAGAAAGAGTATTGATTTCTGAGTTGATTAAGAAAATATGTGATGATAATAGGAGCGAAGATATTCAAAAACTTTTTGCAGATAACACATTTTTTGAAACAATGTTAGGCAAGTATCAGATAAAGTAATAAAAATACAGTCATAGCGTTCCTATTAGTAAGTAATGATAGCATCTATAGTACTATACATAAAACTAATAGGAACGCTCTTATCTAAAAGTAATTTCAAAGAAAAATCTACCAACAAATAATCCAACAATGAATAAAGTATCAGTGTAAACCATTATTTCTATTACCTATTTAGCAAAAGCTGTAATCATAATTTAGACAACATATTGATACATCATAATATAGTGGCATAAGCTTCCCCCCATCACAAATAAATGAAAAATTTCATGTGAACCAAAATATTTGTGTTTGGCGTTAAACAGGGGCAGCTTTAGTGCGTAAATAATACCACCTAGCGTATAAATGATACCACCAGTGAGCAGCCATCTAAAGGCGGCAGGAGAAAGAGCATTATAAAGTGGTTTAAAGGCAAAGACACAGAGCCAACCCATACCAATATATAAGACAGAGGAAAACCATTTGGGACAGGTAATCCAAACAGCTTTAACTAAAATGCCTAAAAGAGCAACGCCCCACACAAGCATACAGAGTATTTGACCAGTGCTACCATTTAAAACCAGTAGACAAATTGGTGTATAGCTGCCAGCAATCAAGACCGAAATCATCATATGGTCAATTTTGCGTAGGCGGCGATTTTTTTGCTTAGATAAGCCCAAAGAATGGTAGGTGGTACTGGCAGCATATAATAAAATCATACTTCCCATAAATATTGCGGCGGAAAAGAGATAAAGCATATTTGGATTTTTGGCCGCTTTTAATAGTAAGGGAATCGTACCGATGATTGCCATAATCAGTGCAATGAAATGTGTGACTGCACTGCCAGGGTCTTTTAACCCCTTTACGGTGCGGTTTGGAACGAAAGATAAAGGGGTTACAGGTGTTTTTGCTAAATCATTCATAATGACCTCCTTGGAAATAAATTATTAAGAAAACACAACAAGTAGTTATTGAAACTACATAATAATATAACCATATTACATCAAGTAGAATAAAAATGCAAGTTTTATACTATATATAATATAATAATCCTTGCATTTTTGCATAGATACATATAAAATAATCCTATGGGACATTGAATGAACCTGTTATTGTAGTGGAAAAGGAGATGTTTGGATATGGAAAATACAAAGACATATAAAAGTGGACAAAAAGCGATAGCAGGAATGATTTTGATTATCATCTTAGGCTTGTTTTCGGTTATGGATATACGAGCAGCATCAAACGCCGTGGTGCCATTAGAAGCAGGGAAAACTTATACTGATTATGATGTGACAGGTGATGGAGTGGCAGACAAGGTTCGTTTTGTTAAGCGGAATCGTAAAATAACGAAGAATGACAAGACCCCATGGCGTTACATTTATTTAGATATTTATGTAAATGATGTTCGAGTTTTAAGCACAGCAACGTCTTATGGAGATGTAGACCTTTGTATTTTTGATAAAAGTAATGTTTACTTTTCAGTGTATACAATTGAGGGAGACAGTGGTCCACAGACACATAAACTTTACCAATATAAAAATCGAAAATGGAAGATGGTATTTAATGTCAATAAGCCATTTTCAAAGCTTAAAGGACGGACAAAAGATAGTGCACTTGCGATACGAAGTAGAATTCATAACATATCGAACAATAAAATAGTAGTTGAATATGTGAGTCAGTTATACACGACTGCTGCGATTAGGTGGAGAGTTACCTATACCTTAAAAAATGGAAAATTTGTAAAACAGTCTTCTAATACATACCAAGTGGTTTATCCAAAAGACGTTGGTATTAAAAACAAATGGACAGTAGTGAGCAGATTTAAGGTCTACACAAAGGTAGGCGGCAAAAAGGTAAGATTCACAACAAAGCGAAAAGAAAAAGTGAAAATTAACCGAATTAGAATTAAAAAGAATACCGTCTATTTTGAAATCACACGTAAAAATGGAAGAAAAGGCTGGATTAAAAATAGCAATAAGGCTCCATGGAGCGGAGGTAAGACATTCTTCAAGGAAGCAAGGTTTGTATCATAAGGGCAGGAAACATCATAAAGACAGGAAATGAAGTAACCACAGAAACAAAAGATACTTAGAAGTGTATTTGTAAGGAGGAACACATGGCAAATCAGGATTGGTCTAATTTTGAAGAGGGAATCAAGGATTTTGGTGATAACCTTACAAATATGATACAGTCTGCAATCGATTCGCAGGATTTTAAGAAATTAAATGAAACAACGAAGCGAACGATTAAAGATGCAATGGAGAATGTAAATCGCAGCGTTAATGCTGCGAATCAGAAGATAAATCAAAAAACAACATCATATCAAAAGACCCCATATAAAAAGGTGGAGAAACAAAAGTCGTGGATAATGACAACGCCACAGGAACAAAATGATGTTTATGCATCAGGGAAACGCCAGTTGTATAAGAATCCAACAGGAATGACCGCAGGCGGAATTGTTTTAGCAGCTCTAGGTTGGTTTTTTACTGGGGGGATAGGGATTTCCATATTAGTCCTTATACTTGTTGGAATGAACCTCGGATTTGAAGCTGGAATGGGAGTAGCAGTTGGGGTTTTGATCCCATTTATGATTGGCAGTGTTTTTATGGCAGGTGTGGGAGTGAAGCGCTTAGGTATGATAAGGCGATTTAAAGCATATGTTCGTGAATTAAGAGGTCGGGAATATTGTCCGATAAGTGATTTGGCGAATGTTGTTGGAAAGCCAGAGACTTTTGTTGTAAAAGATGTGCGAGCAATGCTGGATAAAAATATGTTCAAACAAGGACACTTAGATAGACAACAGAGCTGCTTGATGATTACCGACGAAGCATATCAGCAATACCATATTGTACAGCAGCAGTTAGAGGCAAGACAGGCAATGGCGATTACGCAACAGGAGACACAAGCAGAAAACGATTCTAAACAAAAATATTCGGACGAAGTTGAAAAAGTGATTGATGAGGGTAATGCTTATATTAAGCAGATTCAAGCAAGCAATGCGGCGATTGAAGATGAAATGATGTCAATGAAGATTTCGAGAATGGAATTGATTACGCAAAAGATTTTTAGTCGTGTAGCACAGCAACCAAGTCTTGTGTCAGATTTACATAAGTTCATGGGCTATTATCTGCCAATGACAATTAAGCTTTTGAATGCTTACCAAGAGCTAGATGCACAGCCTGTTCAAGGAGATAATATTACGTCCTCAAAGCAGGAAATAGAAGAGACACTTGATACGATTAATCAAGCATTTGAAAATCTCTTAGATAGCTTCTTTCAAGATAAGGCATGGGATATTTCGAGTGATATTTCCGTATTACAAGCGATGTTAGCACAAGAGGGATTGACAAATTCGGATTTTATGAAAGAAAAGGAGAACGAGCATGAGTCAGGAAATTAAAGATTTTGAAGCAACACCAACACTTACACTAAATCCGTTAGTGGGAGATGATACAAAGGTAATGCCAGTTGATGTAAATGAGGCAAAGCCAGTGGAACAAGCGGTTTTTGATGAAAACTTGTTAACCGAAGAAGAAAAGAAGCAAGTCAGCGATTTTTCAGAGCAGATTGATTTGCACAATAGTAGCTTAGTCCTCCAATATGGTGTGGGGGCACAAAAAAAAGTTGCTGATTTTTCGGAAACAGCTTTGAATAATGTGCGGACGAAAGATTTAGGCGAAGTGGGAAATATGCTGGGAAGCGTGGTAACAGAGCTTAAAAATTTTGATGAAGAGGAAGAAAAAGGAGTGTTAGGCTTCTTTAAAAAATCAACGAATAAGATTACAGCAATGAAAGTAAAGTATGACAAGGCGGAGGTAAATGTTAATAAAATATGCACAGCCTTAGAGGGCCATCAAATGCAGTTAATGAAAGATGTAGCTGTTTTAGATAAAATGTACGAATTAAATACTACCTATTATAAAGAATTAACCATGTATATTCTAGCGGGGAAACAAAAGCTGACAAAAGTTCGTCAAGAGGAGCTGCCGCAGAAGATTACTAAAGCGGAGCAGAGTGGATTACCAGAAGATGCACAAGCAGCCAAGGATTTGGATTCGATGTGTAATCGCTTTGAAAAGAAGCTTCATGATTTAGAGTTGACAAGACAAATTGCAATCCAAACAGCACCACAGATACGTTTGGTGCAAAGTAGTAATACGTTAATGGTAGAAAAAATTCAGTCAACCGTGGTGAATACAATTCCTTTGTGGAAGAGTCAAATGGTATTATCACTTGGTGTCGAACATTCTACACAGGCGGCAAAGGCACAGCGACAAGTTACAGATATGACGAATGAACTGCTGAAGAAAAATGCGGAAACACTTAAAATAGCGACAATTGAAACAGCAAAGGAATCAGAACGTGGAATCGTCGACATTGAAACCTTAAAGATAACAAACGAATCATTGATTTCGACCTTAGATGAAGTGATGAAGATTCAAAAAGAGGGTCATGAAAGACGGCAGGCGGCGGAAGTTGAAATGCAGAGAATTGAGGGCGAATTGAAAAATAAGTTATTAGAAATTCGTAAATAAGAATAGTGTGACTTGTAATCATATAAAGTCTATGATACTATATGAAATAGAGAAAAAAGAACCTCAGAGTTACACTCTGAGGTTTTTAGCTGTCCATATTAAAATTTATATACCAAAGAGGTGAGAGGAGTTACATGGAAACAATCAAATTTGATGAACTGGGGCTTAGCCCAAAAATTATTAAAGCAGTAACCGAAATGGGGTTTGAGGCGGCTAGTCCAATTCAAGCACAGGCAATACCAATTGTGATGTCAGGACAAGATGTAATTGGTCAGGCACAAACAGGAACGGGAAAGACCGCCGCTTTTGGGATTCCCCTATTAGAGAAAATCGACACAAAGTCAAAGAAGCTACAGGCATTAGTGTTATGTCCAACACGAGAATTAGCGATTCAAGTAGCTGATGAAATTAGACGTTTAAGTAAATTTTTACCAGGTATTAAAGTGCTGCCAATTTATGGCGGTCAAGATATTGGAAAACAGATTCGTTCTTTAAAAGGTGGGGTACAGTTAGTTATTGGTACACCAGGGCGAGTAATGGATCATATGCGTCGTCATACCTTGAAGATGGAGGATTTACATAGTATTGTTCTTGATGAAGCAGATGAAATGCTGAATATGGGATTTCGTGAGGATATTGAAACAATTCTAAAAGATGCACCAAAAGAACGTCAGACGATTCTTTTTTCAGCAACGATGCCAAAGCCAATTTTAGATATTACGAAACGTTACCAAAAGAAAGCACAGCTTGTTAAAGTGGTTAAAAAGGAATTAACTGTACGAAATATCGACCAATACTATTATGAGGTTAAACAAAAGAATAAAGAAGAAGTGCTATCAAGACTTATTGATATGTACAATCCGAAATTGTCATTGGTGTTTTGTAATACAAAACGTCGGGTGGACGAGTTGACAGCGGCCTTAAAGGGGCGAGGTTATTTTGCTGAGGGACTCCATGGAGATTTGAAACAGTCCCAACGTGACCGTGTAATGAATGGATTTAGAAATGGTAGAACGGAAATTTTGATTGCAACAGATGTTGCGGCTAGGGGGATAGATGTTGATGATGTAGAAGCGGTATTCAATTACGACCTACCGCAAGACGAGGAATTTTATGTACATCGTATCGGTCGAACAGGACGTGCTGGTAGAGTTGGTAGAGCCTTTACGTTCATTGTTGGCAAGGAGGTTTATAAGTTAAAAGAGATTCAGAGATATTGCCGAACAAAGGTCTTGGCACAGCCGATTCCATCACTAAATGATATCAGTGCAATCAAGATGGAAAAGACCTTAAGTGAAATTACAAAAATTATTCAAAATGAAGACTTAAAATCAATGATTAATATTATTGAACAGCATATAAATGAAGAAGATTATACAGCAATGGATATTGCAGCGGCATTTTTAAAGCAGGCCATGGGCGAGGAGAACAATAATAATAGCAACCAAGTATTTGATTTTGGTAATACAGGTGCAGAGGTAGGAATGGTTCGTTTATTCATCAATATTGGTCGCAAGCAAGGTGTCCGTCCAGGGGATATTTTGGGGGCGATTGCGGGTGAATCAGGAATGGAAGGAAAACTGATTGGCACGATTGATGTGTATGATAAATATACCTTTGTTGAAGTACCACAGGAAAATGCGCAAGAGGTGCTGCGGGCAATGGAGCATTGTAAGATTAAAGGCAAGCCTGTTAATATTGAACCAGCCAATGGCGGAAGATAGCAGGAACCTTGCCAATTTGTGCAAAATGTTTTATTATAGAACAAAATACTTTCAAAGGTAGAATCATTTAAGAAAACAGAGAGGCGAAAGCGATGATATCAAATCAAGTTCTGCAAACATCAATTGATGAATTGCGAGCAATTACAAGAATTGATTTATGTGTTATGGACCTTGCAGGAAATGTCGTAGTATCGACATTTTTGGGTGATGATATTCAGGTTGATGCAGTAAAACTTTTTGCAAAGTCAGAGGTTGATAGTCAAGTAGTTTCAGGTTATCATTTTTTTAAGATATTTGATGAGCGTGCGTTAGCATATGTCTTGGTATCTGCGGGTGCTAGTGAAGATGCTTCGATGATTGGCAAAGTAGCAGTTAGTCAAATTCAGCATTTGCTAATTGCATATAAGGAACGTTTTGATAAAAACAATTTTATCCAGAATCTATTGCTGGATAATTTGTTGTTGATTGACATTTATAATCGAGCAAAGAAACTACATATTGCCGTAGAAGCGAGAAGAGTTGTTTTCTTGATTGAAACAAGGCAAGAAAAAGATAGTATTGCACTTGAAACAATGAAGAATTTATTTGCATCAAGAACAAAAGATTTTATTACGGCGGTAGACGAACGCAATATTATCCTTGTTAGAGAATTAAAAGCAAACGAGGGATATGCAGAATTAGCAGAAACGGCAAGTATGATTCGTGATATGTTGAATTCAGAGGCAATGTCAGCAGTTAGGATTGCTTATGGAAGCATTGTTGATGAAATTAAGCAGGTTTCAAAGTCCTATAAAGAAGCGAAGATGGCCTTAGATGTGGGACGGATTTTCAGTTCGGAAAAAGAAATCATTGCGTACAGTACCTTAGGAATTGGACGTCTGATTTATCAACTGCCAATGTCCTTGTGTGAGATGTTTATTAGAGAAATATTTGACGGCAATATTCCAAAAGAGATTGACGAGGAAGCATTGACAACGATTAATAAGTTTTTTGAAAACAATTTAAATGTTTCAGAAACGGCAAGACAGCTTTATGTTCACCGTAACACATTAGTTTATCGGTTGGAAAAGATTCAAAAGAGCAGTGGACTGGATATTCGAACATTTGATGATGCCTTAACATTTAAAATTGCATTGATGGTAGCAAGTTATATGAAATATATGAAGGCCGAAGAATAGACAACAAAGGAGAATGAAAAATGGTGAAATTGTACGATAATGGTGTTTATCTAGTAAAAGGCAAAGAAATCGTGGAAAACTTTAATGATATGATGATTTCTAGGGAAGAAGCCGCAAAAAATACGATTGCTTATAGTATTTTGGAACAGCATAATACTTCAGGAAATATGGAGAAGTTAGCAATTAAATTTGATAAACTGACTTCACATGATATTACCTTTGTAGGAATTATTCAAACGGCAAGAGCTTCAGGACTTGAAAAGTTTCCATTGCCTTATGTTTTGACAAATTGTCATAATAGTTTATGTGCCGTGGGCGGAACGATTAATGAAGATGACCATATGTTTGGACTGACCTGTGCGAAAAAATATGGTGGTGTTTATGTACCACCTCATCAAGCAGTTATTCACCAATATGCTAGAGAGATGTTAGCAGGCGGNGGGAAGATGATTTTAGGTTCAGATTCACACACACGTTATGGGGCACTTGGTACAATGGCGATTGGTGAGGGTGGACCAGAGCTAGTAAAACAGCTTTTAGAAAAGACATATGATATTAATATGCCAGAGGTAGTTGGTGTTTATTTAGAGGGCGAACCGATTTTAGGTGTTGGTCCGCAAGACGTGGCACTGGCAATTATTGGGGCAGTATTTGATAATGGTTATGTAAATAATAAGGTTATGGAATTTGTGGGGCCAGGAGTAGCCAAGCTCAGTGCTGACTTTAGAATTGGTATTGATGTTATGACAACAGAAACGACCTGTCTTTCCTCTATTTGGCAAACAGATGATGAAAAGATTGCAGAATTCTATGAAATTCATGGGCGTGAAGACGATTATAAAGCATTAAAGCCAGCCGATATCGCTTATTATGATGGCATGATATACATTGATTTGGCGAAAATCCGTCCGATGATTGCAATGCCATTTCACCCAAGCAATACCTATACCATTGAAGAGGTCAATGCGAATATAAAAGATATTTTGGCTGATGTAGAAAAAAAGGCACAGGTCAGTCTTGGTGGTGCAGTAGAGTATTCTTTACAAGATAAAATTAGAAACGGGAAATTATATGTAGACCAAGGAATTATTGCTGGCTGTGCTGGTGGTGGTTTTGAAAATATTTGCGAAGCGGCGGATATTTTAAAGGGTGCTAGTATTGGTGCTGATGAATTTACATTAAGCGTTTATCCAGCAAGTACACCAATTTACATGGAGTTAGCGAAAAATGGACGGTTAGCGGATTTAATGGCAACAGGAGCAATTGTTAAGACGGCATTTTGCGGACCATGCTTTGGTGCAGGCGATACACCAGCGAATAATTCCTTTAGTGTACGTCATTCTACTAGAAACTTCCCAAATCGTGAGGGCAGTAAATTACAGAGCGGACAAATAGCTTCTGTAGCATTGATGGATGCTCGTTCGATTGCGGCAACGGCAGCAAATAAGGGATATTTGACACCAGCAACAGAAATGACGGGCAGTGGTAAGGTGCCACGCTATTTCTTTGATAAGACCATCTATCAAAACCGTATTTTTGATAGTAAGGGTATTCCTGACCCTGCCGTAGAGATTAAGTTTGGTCCGAATATTAAAGATTGGCCAGCAATGTGTGCATTGACAGAGCATGTGATTTTGAAAGTGGTATCGGAAATTCATGATACCGTTACGACAACAGACGAATTGATTCCCTCAGGTGAAACATCTTCTTATCGCTCTAATCCACTGGGTTTGGCGGAGTTTACCTTATCACGCAAGGACCCTGCCTATGTGGGGCGTGCAAAAGAAGTACAGATAATGGAAAAGGTGCGAGAAGAGGGCGGCTGTCCAGGGGAGGAAAGTACAGAACTACAGCCAATTTGGAAAAGTATCAAGGAGCAATTCGATATTACAAAAGAAAACACGGGAATCGGCAGTACCATTTTTGCAGTGAAGCCAGGAGATGGTTCGGCAAGGGAACAGGCGGCTTCCTGCCAAAAGGTCTTAGGTGGCTGGGCAAATATTGCTCATGAATATGCGACAAAACGCTATCGTTCTAATTTAATTAACTGGGGAATGTTACCATTTTTAATTGATAAAGGAGACTTGCCATTTACAAATGGTGATTATCTTTTTGTTCCAAACATAAGAACAGTAATTGCTGATGGCAAGAGTGAGATGAAAGCGTATGTAGTTGGTGAAGAGTTAAAGGAGTTCACCCTAAAGATGGCGGAACTAACACCAGATGAAAAAACAATTATCTTAAAAGGTTGTTTGATTAATACGTATCGTGACTAATAAAAGTTTAGGTAGCGTCTGTCGGTTTATTAGAATCGTCAGGCGCTAAAGTTGTTTTATAGGGCTAAAGTT
>JGI994J12354_10000941_pt1 | contig 29559 bp, 46 predicted proteins | sample IntmicLarv3ML3BL_FD_12354 | JGI IMG/M metagenome (IMG submission 12354) | reverse complement strand
TGTCGAACCTCCATCCTCTGGTTTTTCAGACCAGCGCTCAGACCGCGTAAGCTACCATTCCATACTAACTAAAACCACTAAAGTCACTTTTCACTTTTAATCAACTCCTTATATTAAATATAATATTAATCATAGTCATTCTTTATTTGGGGAGAAGTGCGGGAATTGAACCCGCAACTTATCAGCCACAATGATACGTGTTACCATTACACCAACCACTCCATATACTTCTCCCAATAAATTAAAACTCTATTACTCCAATCATTTCATAACCACAATGACTACAATGTTTAGAAAGATTATCTAATGACCTATATACTGTAGGATGTTTATATCCACAGTTAGTACATTCAGATTGTTCTATACGTTGATCATGATTTCCAGACCAACCACCCCATGTTTTCCATTGTGCAGTATTCTTTTCTTTTACATCTTCTTGTTTATTTATTGAACAAGAACAATTTGTTACCATTGGAGAATATACAGTTTTACAAATTGGACACTGCCAACCATTAACTACTTGATTATTCATTGATGATTATCTCCTTTTATTTAATATATAAGACACTTTATCATTTAGGAGTCGAACCTATCCCTTCAGCTATAGCTGATATGCACCATCTACACCATAAAACAATTTGGATGTTTATAGAATATTAGATTGCTGTTCGTGTCTTTGGAGCAAGTACTCGGCCATGATCCGAGATCTCTAATTTGGCAAACTAGAATTTTAACCACTTAAACTATACCTGCGTATGGTGATGGTGAAGGGACTTGAACCCTTGGCCTACTGATTAAAAGTCAGTTGCTACTACCAACTGAGCTACACCATCATATTAAAAGTAAATAGGACTCATATAATATTTAACTAGTATAATTATATGCGAAAAGTCATTCTCTTCCCCCACTTTTCTAAGGTACAATTGATACTCCTAATGTTTTAATATATTAGTTGTACATACTAAATAATATTAAACATGCAATTTTATTGCTTTACTCTTATTGGTTGTGCAGGGTAGAGTCGAACTACCGTAACACGCTTATAAGGCGTGCCCTCTAACCATTGAGGTACTGCACATTGTTTACAAATAATAAAATGTTTTCGTTATACTATCAGGATTTTTCACCATCAACTCAAACTACTGGCCAATATTGGCCAAATTGGTTTTCCACCAATGTCTTTTTATTATTTATTGGTGCGCCAGGTTGGTGTCGAGCCAACTACCCCCGAAGGGAACGGGTTTACAGCCCGTCGCGTTTGCCGATTCGCTACTNNCGCATNTAAATAGATACTTTATTCAGTCAACCTATAAGGTATATCTATTTGAGACTTTTACAAATGAAACGCCTATACGGAGGCGATGGTAGCGGGTACGGGATTTGAACCCGTGATCTTTTGGTTATGAGCCAAACGAGATGACCTCTTCTCCAACCCGCAGTATATAATGGTCGATGTGGGAGGACTCGAACCTCCGGCTTTCCGGTTATCAGCCGAATACTCTAACCAACTGAGTTACACATCGTTATTGGAGCTCTGACCCAGTTATGCTCTGGGGTCTCAAGATTACAAGTCTAGTATTTTACTAATTAAACTATCAGAGCAAATCTGAATAATATAAGAGCTTAGCTTGCTGATAGTCAGTAAGATTATATTATTCATCGAAACAATTATCTTTTAAAATGCTATCAGACATTTTTAATCAGATTTAATTATTTCTATTAATTATATATGATAACCAAATCTTAATGGATTCGAACCAAATATATAATTAGTTTGGTACTACTGACAGGAGTTGAACCTGTAAAATCTAGTTTCTAAGACTAGCATGTATGCCATTCCATCACAGTAGTATATTAAATAATAATGTATAGTATTGAAACTATATTAGTACCCAAACTTTCAAAAGGAATCGAACCTTTTATTTAGCATCCAGCCATTATTATTTATATCTAATTCATTTTCCTTTTTAAAGTTTGTAAGAATTAGTAACAAAATCAACTTCTTGGTACCACCGACCGGATTTGAACCGGTCCTGTCATGATTTTAAGTCATGTGCCTCTGCCAGCTGGGCTACGGTGGCATATATTATAGTTTAACCATTATATTAGGCGATTAACTCTAATATACTTGAAGTCCGGTAATCAACCTTATCTTCTATCCAACTCCATAAGTACATTGACTTATTTGAAGGAATATTAAATTTTTAATGGTGACCCCACGGGGAGTTGAACCCTCGATTTTGACATTGAAAGTGTCATGTCCTAACCATTAGACGATGGGGCCAGATGTTCCTATTAATTTATAATTCTATATGGAGTTAGGTTCCCTCATTCTCCACCTTCTAATCTATTGCAATAAATATATAAAAAGTATCTTCAGTTGGTTAATTAATCCAACAGTGTTGTTATAAAGTTGGGAGTAAGAGGACTCGAACCTCTATTCAATGGTCGCGACTCCATTGAACATTGTCTTATTATAATTTACCATCCATGGACTCCCGTATATAATATGGAACTGGCTCGGCGATGGTACCTTCAGAACAGGTTAGACTATAGCACATAGTTTCTAACTTCACCATCAATTGTATACTCCATCGCCTCTAAAATTTCCTAATCAGCCATTGTGTGCTCAATCGTATTAGTACTTTTTTTAGTTAACCTACATCCCCTGGTCTGAGTAGGAGGTGACGATCCTCCCGCCTCTAGTTCCCAAAACTAGCGCTCTACCAACATGAGCTATACCCAGATATTACAACAATGAATATCGTGAATTCGTAAAAACCAATCGCATGGAATGGTTACCACTGCTTTATGTTTACCATTACCTCTTAATCATTGTTGTTGGCGGTCCATAGGAGAATTGAACTCCTGACTCTAGAGCGACAATCTAGTGTTATACCACTTAACTAATGGACCTTATTAAATAAACTTAACGTATCTATTATGTTGATGTTATCTCCACGTTATCAATATGGGGAACTTCTAAAACAGAGATTAAAAGAAAATAATTTATATTAATAGAGTATTAATCAAATTAAGATTTAATTTTTGATATTAACTCTAGTACATTATATTTATATACTATAACTTCTATTAATGTAGCTACTATATTATATAATTGTATTTTATTACTAATATTATTTAATTTTGCTAAGTAAATCCAAAAATAATTAATTTCATAGTTTTAATCTCCTTTAGTAACTTAATATTAAATTAGATAAATATGATATCTTTTACTTAGCGTCCACCAGCTTAATTATTAGTTTTGATTGATTATGTTGTAATTATATCACATAACCTTATAAATGTAAATAGTTTTCTTTCATTTGTAATCAAATTGTAACATTACACTTTAAATATTAAATATAAAGGTATTCCAAGAATAATTCCAAATAATGCAATAATTGATATAATTCCACAAATTAAAACTATTGGCATATTATATAATTCCACAAATAGACATTTATATCAAACTATCTCGAATATTTGCACGTACTTGCATTAATATTTTACCAAGATTATTTTGTCCATTACCATTACACACTCCCCAATAAGTATCATTCCAATCATTGGTTTCTTCAATATATTTATCACCAGTAGATAATAATAATTTCTTAAGATGTTCATTCTGAATAAATTTATGCCACTGTATATTATACATTATATCATTCTTTATTTCATCCCAATTACTACGCATTTTACACTTTCTACCCAATGCTTTAGATTCTTTTGGAGTATCTGCATTTAAAATATCTTCACGCTGATAATTATATTGTGTTTCATCATCAACTTTATAATAATGAAATGCATGTTCTCCAGATGGAAAAGTAATATCATTTATACAAAATGTCGAAGTATCATAATTACTTAATGGACGATACTTTCCAAATAATCCTAATATTTGAGTATCAGTTTCAGTTGTTACTCTTAACATTATTATTTCTCCTTTATTTTAATGGTACCCAGAGAAGGAATCGAACCATCATCTTATCGTTCGTAGCGATAAATTCTATCCGTTGAACTATCTGGGCTCATCTTCATATATATTATAATACTTAAATCTTAACTATATTATCACATTTCTTGCATTTATAAAAAGTTTTTCTATATAATTGTACAAACCCACAAGATATGACTGTAAAAAATACTCTTTCTACTTTATCTTCAATAAAACATTCTGAAGATACTTTCTTATGTTCAGTTAAACAATTACATTTCTTACACTTTAATACCTTCAAATTAGTCATCTCCTTTAAAAAATTATACTTCCCTTATCATCCCAAGCACTATATAATTTACAATCAGGTCTTAATATTAAATATCGTAAAGAATCTGTAACATCTTTAGATTTTGACATACAATCATTATTTATAACAATTGACATTCCATGAACAGCATATCGTACTACTCCAAATTCTAACATTTCTAAAGGAGTGCCATATTTCATTACATAATTATTTAATATATTACTCCAATTTAATTTTGGTAAATGTTCTCGTGTCCATATACTTGCTTCTAAATCATTATCAGATGCATACATTTTTCTAAATGTAACCTGATTAGCTCCTAACTCAATGCATCTATTAAAAATATTAGTTATTATATTATCTCGCAATGCATCATAATCAATATTATCAGATTGACAAGTATCTAATAGTTTATTTTCAAAATTATCTAATAAATTAATAGATAATCTTAAATTAAAATCAAATTGTTTTATTTGTTTACATAAATCATCTAAAACAATATAAAGTTTAATTGGCATTTTACAAATTTCAGCATTATTTTTACTATCCCATAAATCTGAAATAGAAACTGAAATTGTTTTTACTCCAACATTATATTTTAAAAATCTAAGTATGTCATCTGTCAATCCTACACCCGTAGTTTGTATTTCAATATTTCTAAATGGTTTATCCAATGCTTTATTTCTACTTGCTAAAATTTCTAAAAAATCTTTATTAAATTGTGGTTCACATTCTCCAGTTATCATCATTGTATTACAACCATTATCACGAGCAAAATCTAATCTATCTTTCATAGCATCAAGATTATAATTCCAATCTTTATTTTCACTACTACTTAATACATTATTATATTCTGATTTTCTCATATGCGAAACACAAAACTTACATTTATTAACACATTTACCAGGAACACAAACTTGTAATGATTGTATTTTCATAATATATCTCCTTATTGATTATGACTATTATAACTCATTCTTATTATTGTTTGTTCTAATGCATCAACTTCATTTCTTAAATGAGTAATAGTATCATAAAGAACTTGAAAAACAATATCTGTTATATCTTTATTATTATGTAAACTATAAATAAATTTTATAGTATTTTCAGTTTCAATTGCTAAATTTTTATCTAACATTAAATCGATACTCCATTCATATGATCTATTTCATGCTGAGCAGCAAATGCAATTATTCCTGATAAACGTATACTTTTAATTTTATTATTTCTATCTGTATAAAGTAAATCAATATGTATGGATCTTTCTACTTCTTTTTCACCATCAAGACTTAAACAACCTTCCATATGTATACTTTTATTTGTAGATTTTGATTTAATTATTGGATTTTTAATAACTAACCATTGTTCATTATTCCTGATAATACAAATTCTTTTATTATATCCAATTTGAATTGCTGCTAATCCAGCACATCTATCTTTATGAGCTTCAGCAGTATCAATTAAATCTTGAACTATATAATTATCTGCTTTAATTGCAGATATACTTTTTTCTTGAAGAGCAGTCAAATTTTTTACTATATCTTTAATCATAATATCTCTCCTTCTTTCTTATAGACTTAATTGTTTCCAACCAAAGGAATCACAAAAGAAAAATCCATGTTTCTCCAAATATATAATATCACTTACAGACATTGAACGGTTTTTATAATCTTCTGGTCTTCTGATATTAAAATCTTCATATAACGTTCCAAGAATAACATCAATATATTTATAACTATATTCTCCAGGTATTTCTCCTGCATAAACCTTATCATATGCAGTAAAATCAAACTTACTTTCTTCATAACCCCTAAACACATTATTATTTTCAATAGATAAATGATAAATAGAAAACTTCATTACATTCACTCCTTAATTAGATTATGATATAATTATATCATAAATTCTTATAAATGTAAATAGTTTTTCTTCATTTGTAATAAAATTGTAATACTACATATTAAAGTATAAAGCTTTATCTGTAATTAATGGTCTCATTTTATATTCAAAACCATGTCGTATATACCAATCTATTAATTGTTGTTTTGTCATATCACCATAAGGATTTACATCACAACATATAGCAATTTTATTTTCTAAACAATATTTTAATAAAGCATCTAATAACTGACTACCTATACCTTGTTTAGTTATTTGTTTAGGAACATTTATTCGACTAAAATATGCAGTTTGTTTACCTTCAACATACATTAATTCTGGTAAAATAGATAATTCAGCTATAGCTAATTTATTATCTTTTATTATTGAAACACTTATATGATTAGGTGTAATAGACCAATTCATCATATTACTAAATCTCCTTGTTTATAATCTGATAAATCTATAATCCAATTCTCACCTTCTTTAACTTGTATCATACTTAATTGACGAATATATAATTCTACCATATATTTATATGATATTTCAAAATTAGCATAATTATATAAACTCATTTCATAATCATGTATCAATCTATCTTTTATCATTTCTTTATAATGATAAGATTGAAGAAAACTATCAACTTCAATAGCATAAAAGAAACTTAATACTGCTTGTTCATTAATATGTTCTGGCTCACAACCAGTATATTTAATCTGATAAGCTCTTAATGCTTCATATGGAGAATTATATTTTTCTTGATTATAATGTCCTTTACATATTCTTAATATGTCTGTTTTAGTTGTTTTCATTTTCTGTTCTCCTTTTTTAAATTTAATTTTTTTATTTTTGCAGTTATTGCACTAAGTGTTCTATTAGATAATCTTTTATGAATCCCTTGTCTTCCTTCAGTATAATAATATTTTTTAACAATTTCTTCTTCTTCAAAAGTCCAATGCTTCATATTAGATTTAATACCTAACACGTCTATTCTATATGTTGTTGCACTATAAGTTCTATTAGGTAAATATAACATTAATGTTTTCATACCATTTTTATAATATTTTTTAATAATTTCATCTTCTTCAGGAGTCCAATTTGGCGATCTATCATTAACTTTAATTTTTAATTTTTGCGTTTGATTTCTAATAGAATTTTCATCTCTATTAGATAATCTATTTATAACTTTAATACCTTCAAGAGGATAATATGTTTTAAGTATTTCATCTTCTTCAGAAGTCCATTTTGGTGACCAATTTTTAGTTTGCAAATTTAAAAATTCTACTCTTTTAGCTACACCATCTTTAGTTCTATTAGGTAATCTTTTAAGTATTTTTTTAAATTCTTTTTTATAATATTTTTTAAGTATTTCGTCTTCTTCAGGAGTCCAAGCATTATAAGAAATATTATCAGATAATCCTAATTTTTTAAGCTTATTATAAATAGCCCAAGATGTTCTATTTGGTAACATATCTAATAATAATTGTATTGTACTGTTTGGATTATAATATTTTTTAAGAATATCTTCTTCTTCTGAGGTCCATTTTTTTGATGTTGTAAGTTTTAATTTAATTGCTCTAGTTCTTATTGCATGTCTATTTCTATTTGGTAACTTTTTACTAAGTTCTTCTATAGAATCATTATGATAATATTTTTTAAGTATTTCATCTTCTTCTAAACTCCAAAATAATCTAATAGGTTCAAGATTTAATACTTGTATTCTTCTTTTAATACCTCCAAAAGTTCTATTTGGTAATCGTTTTAATAATTTTGTTATACCTTCAAGAGGATAATATGTTTTAAGTATTTCATCTTCTTCAGAAGTCCAATGATCCCAAGTAAAACTATATAATTTATTAATATTATAAATAATTTTATTAAAATCAGATATATAATCAAAAAAACCAAGCTGTATAAAAGGATTTAATTCACTATTAATTTCTTTATCATATTGCGACATATCATATATTTTTTCATTTCCATATATGTCTTTCCAACAATTTTTAGCAAAATCATTATTTGAATTATTAATTAAATCCAAAATGATAGGAGAATAATCTTTACCAACTTCTAAACATCTTGCCATTTGTTGAATATACACATTAGGAGACATTGTTTTACGTATCATTATAACTCCATCAACATCTTTAATATGCACCCCTTCATTTAATTTATCTATTGTAAATAATAAATGAATAGAATTATTTTTCTTAACATTCCTAAAATCTTTTAATCTTTGTTTAGATTCAGGATATTTATAATAAACTGTACTTGAATAAACCTTAGTATTATTAAATACTTTTTCGAATTGTTCAACTAACTCATTTTTAGCACTACTTAATTCTTTTATATTTTTACAAAAAACAATAAGTTTTAATCCATTTTGTTCAATAAATGGTATAGAAAAATGTTCTCTAATAATATGATCTATATTATATGTATTTTTCCATAAAATAGATAAATTATCTATTTGATCATATAATTCTAACTTTTTAATTTCATCTAAAGTACAATTAAATACTTTTTTTCTAAGCGGTTTTACAACCTCATCTATATTATAAAAAGCATTCACTATTGTTGGTTTAGGTAAAATTCCATTATTAACTGCAGTTTTTAAATCTATATTACCTGCATATTTACCATGAAATAATTCCTCCACCATATTTCTTTCTTCTAAAAATCTCCAAGGAGTTGCGGATGCACCTACTACTTTAGCATTTGGAAATAATTTAAGTAATGCTTTAAATGCTTCTCCCCATTTTGGAGCTCCTGTATGTTGTAATTCATCAGCTATAATTAAGTCAATATTATTAAATTCATTTTCTAACATTTTATCTTTATAACGAGTATTTAATAATTGATATGTAATATTTTTAACATTTTCAAAATCTATATATGAATTGTCATCATATTGTGTTTGTATTGATTCTAAAGGCGTTAATAATATAATATTTTTATTTTCAAAATCTTGCATTAATCTATATAAAACATAACTTTTACCACTACCACAAGTATTAAATATAGCACACCTATTTCCAGTTTTTAAAAATTCTTTAACTTCTTCATAGGTTTTTTGATTATGTGGTTTTAATTTAAGTTTATTCATAATGTATCTCCTTTAATTAAATATAATGCTATTATATCACAGTTTCTTGCAAATGTAAATAGTTTTTTTATAAATGCAAGAAACTATGAATATATTTACATTATTTCCAACTCCTATCAAATTTCTCTTCAGCTTTAAAATTATATATTGGCTTTATAATCTTTATAATTTCAACAGTGTCTTGAATATTATCTATAATAGTCTGAATATCTTTATATGCTTGTGGCGCTTCATCAATAGTTCCTTGTGTTACTGTTGATGAATATATACCTTCCATAGATTTTTGATATTCATTAAAATCAATCAGTTCTTTAGCTTTAGAACGTGACATTAATCTACCTGCTCCATGGGGTGCTGAGAAGTTCATATCAGGATTTGATTTACCATAACCATATATACAACCATCTCTCATATTAATAGGAATTAAAAGAGGCTGGTTAGTATATGCAGCTATAGCTCCTTTACGGATTATATTATCTTCAAAGTTAATATAATTGTGAATTGTTTCAAATGCTTCTACAGATAACTTAAAACCTTTTTCTTTAATCTTTACTTTCAATCCGGTAGAAATATGAACATCAGCTGGATAAAAATAATTTTTAAGGATTTGTTCTGCAATAGATATACGATTTAATGAAGCATACTCTTGAGCTATTTGCATATCATATAAATACTGTTCTCTCAAATCTCCTTCAAGATAACATAAATCCTGAGGTACCTTATCCTTAGTTGATTTAAAATTTTTAACTACATCTTCAATTTCAGATGTTCTTCCTTCAGATTTTAATATTGCTATTAAATTTGTTATTTCACTTCCAGTATTCTGACATTCTTTGATAGCAAGCTTTTGATAATAATCACATATTTGCTTTCCAAGATTTCTTGAACCAGTATGAATAACTAAATATACATTATCTTCATCATCTTTATCCAATTCAATAAAATGGTTACCACCACCTAAAGTACCAAGCATTATATCAATATTCTTAGTATTTATTTGTTGATAACAACGTAAATTTTTTACCTTTTCAAAACTATACATAGCTTTCTTATAATAATTTCCAGCTCCAGAAGGAATAGATCTTTTTATTTGTTGATCAAATTTCTGTAAATCTATTTCTATCTGACCTAAAGGAATAGTTAACATACCACAACCTATATCCACCCCAACAAGATTAGGAACTACTTTATTTCCTAAATTAGCAGTAAATCCAATTGTGCAACCTTTTCCTGCATGAACATCTGGCATTATAGCCACTTTACATCCAGCTGTAAAAGATTGACAAAGTAATGTAGTTATTTGAGATATAGCTTCCTGTTCTACTACATCTACATATATTTGAGCCGAAGCATATTTTCCATTTACTTCAAACATATTAGTCCTTCTTTCTTCTATTTGATACTATTTCTCTTAAAAAATTTTGTTCATTGTCGCAAAATCCTTTTGGCCAATGACTTAAATTTATTTTTTCATCCAAAGTTATAAGTTCTATATCTTTTGTTAATACATCAGCCATTGCAAAAGCAACATTAGTAAAATCAAATCCATTTCTGATAATAGCTATTCTTACAGCATTAACAACATTTTCTGTATTAAATGAAATTACTCCATTTTTATGTCCTTCATGGTCTCTAATAATTTTAGTCATTTTCTCAAGTACTGTAAAATCACTATATGCTTTTCCATCTTTGCAATATTTGAATATTAACATAACTTATACTCCTTCTTTAATCTCATCATTTGAATTATGAAAACAATAATCCCATTTACCTTCTTCATATTCAAGCCAATTGCATCTAAAAATTTTCTTTACTGTTTCCTTTTTTTGTTTCATCTTTCCAACATTTCACAATTATATAACAAAATTCCGGTGGTTCTTGAGTTTTTATAAAAGAATGTATTATTCCTAAATTACCTTCATAAAAAGGAATCCAGTTTGAATGTATTGGAGTACCACCATAATAATATTCCAAGTTAGCATTCCAATCATGAGTCCATAGTTTAACACATTTTTCAAATCTATCTTTTTGAGAATAATTTGAATTATATGCAATACGGCAAATACTATCTATAAGATCCAACATTAATTTCTTATAAGATTTTATGTTAGTCTTAGTTGGTTTAATTCTATATTGATGTTCCTTTATCTTATCATGAATTTCTTCAAGATTTTTTAATTCTTCTATACATTCATATTGATACATTCAGTTAACTTCCTTTCAGTAAGCTACAACTGGCATACGCTTACGATTATATGCTTTCTTATTTGGAACTATACGAGTAATAGGAGATACATTACCCCAATCTCCACGTTCTCTTTTATTTTTTGTACGTTTTTCTTTTTTACTTAATTTTTCATAAGGAATAAAATTCATAATAGTAATCTCCTTTTTAAATAGATTATAATATAATTATAACACAGATACTTATAAATGTAAATAGTTTTCTTATATATGTAACAAAATTGTAATATTACTTAATTAACCCATATCTTTTAAAAAATTCTTGAGGTATAATTATTGTTTTTCTAATTAATCCTAAATCTTCAGCAATGTTTATAGGTAATAAAATTCCATATCCTAAACCATTATTAGTTTCTCTAGCTTGTGCTTTATATGGATTATTTATATCTAAAATAAAATCACAATAATATTTATTTATATCTGAAATAATTGCATAATTTTTATGTATATTAATTAATTCTGATTTTATTAAAGTATAACCTTTTGATAAATTATTAATAAACCATATTAAATCTTTAGATTTATCAAACAATCCAGATGGATAAAAAGGTAAATCTTTAGATTTTCTAGAAGCTGTTCTAAGAAAAAAATTATTATTTACCCAAAGACTTTCATCAAATTTAAATTGTACTGCATAATTACTTTCTAAAACAATTTGTTCTTGAACAGTTCTTGTTACTTCAAATTTTTCTTTATTAAAAGGATGACTACGTAATATATCTTCTCCAACATATTCATTTCTTAAACCCTTTTGACCTTGTTCTGTTGAAGCAAATTTTTTACTATCTTTACAATATTTATTACATTCTCTTATTCGTTTATTTAACTCTTCTTCTGTATATAAAGGTATAGACATATCAACTGTTATTAATGTACTAATGTTTTACATCTCCTTTATCCAATAATTTCCAATACATCTTGTACTACAATTCCAAGTATCAAATATTGTTTTTGACTCAATTGCTACAACATGTTTAGCCCCAATATTTGCAAATATTTTAGTATCAGTTAAATTATTATCTACTAAATAATATTTAATAAAATCTATACCAGTATATTTTTTATTATTTATATCTTTTGGTTGTTTTTGTTTTACCCAACCTTCTTGCTTTAAATATTTTTCAAAAACAAATCTATCATTCGGCATCATTTTTTGTTTAAGTGCTATTTCATAAAGAGCTGTAAATATTACGTCCCATGATTTTCCTGTTACTTTAGATAATGCTCTAATAACACAATCTCCAACTCGTTTATCTTTTGGATTAGCATTATAGTATTCAAAATATTCAGTACATTCAGGAATTCTTTTAGCCATTTAATCAATCTCCTTATATTAATATAATTAAACAGTCCAACTTTCATTATATCCAAACATTTTAGCAATTCTGTCATTTTGTTTTTTAACTTCAGCTGACAATGTATTTTTCTCTGTTTCTGATAAATGTGTAAAATTAGTACCTTCATAAATTTTATAATACGCAGCAGCAATAGTGTCCATAATAATATCTTGAGCTTGAATTTTTATTTCTTTCTTAGTCATAATTAAAATCTCCTTTAAATTTATTTGATTATGTTATAATTATATCATAGATTCTTATAAATGTAAATAGTTTTCTTTTAAATGTAACAAAAATGTAATAAAAAACAAATAAGTTCCTGATATTTCTATCAGGAACTTATTTGCTCAAGAGTGATTTATTATATATAAAACAATTGAGAACATTAAAACGTATAGATTATTATTTAATTTATTAATGTTCTCAATTTGTTAGTTAAATAAACTACTCATTCAGTAATTTCTTAATTGAATAAGAAATTCTAAATTTAGGATTCTTTTTCGCTGGGTTCATTTTCTTTTCACCAGTTTTTGGATTCCTAACTTCACGTGGTGCTTGGTCGATAACTTCAAATTTACCAAATCCATAAAGATCTACTTCTTCTCCTGCTTTTAACTGTTCAACAATAGTATCTATCATACTACTAACAACAGTATCTACATCTTTCTTTGTTAACTCTGTTTTTGATGCAATAGCCTCAACTAATTCTGGTTTTTTCATGTTTAATTTTCTCCTTTATTATTTTGAATATTTTTATTATAATCTTCTAAAGCTTGGTAGATTGCCTGTTCAAATTTTACACGAGCTTCTGAAGTTATTGGATGGTATATATCAAAGTAACCATTTTCAGGTTCATTTGTTTCAATATTTAATACTGATACTTTCTGTGATGGAAAAGCACAGAACTTTTTCTTTTCTCCATCTTTTACTTTTTCAATAACTCTAATATTGTGCATAATTATCTCTTTATCAATTACCACACTTACCTTGGCTTTAACCGGTTTTGTAGGATCGGTATAAACCTTTTTTACTTGTACATCTGTAATAGTCATATAGTTTACTCCTCTTAAATTAATTTGTTCTCAATAAACATTACACATTCCTTATAGTTATATTTTAATTCTTTTTAATCATAGTAAGTTTTGCAGATAGTCTTTAACTTCAAGTAAATTATTTTTTCTTATTAAACCAAAATTCTTAATATATTCATTTTCTTCACAATCATCATGATTCCAAGGTCTATCTAATAAAATTTTATGTTCAGCTTCTCCAACAAAATTCTTAGGTCTATCGTCCATTCTAATATAAGATTTTAAATAAGATTTGAAATAACAAGGAATAAATTTTCTAATATCATAATTTGGAAAATTAACTTTAATCCATTCAGCTTTATCACTTAAAGTAGTATTATTAAATTTATTTTCAAATAATGGAGCACTTACCAATAATAAATCAAAATATTGGTCAGTCCATTCTACAAATTCTTTAGCGTATTCTTTTAAAGGAACATTGAAATAAAAATTAGGACTATAAATAATTTCATCAGTAAATATTTTAGATTTCCATTCTTCTTTTACAAAATTTATAATTTTCCATTCAGTTATTTGTTCAATACATAAATCATCATTAGCTTTTTTATTATACAATTCAATCCAAGATTCATTAAATTTAGAAAGTACATCATCAATATCACATACTATAATTTGTTTTTCTCTCATATTTATCACACAACCAAATCATAAGCTTTTTCTTTATTTTCATTTAAACTATCTATTAATAAAAATTGATTTTTTGTTAATTTATTATATTTTTCACGTATATGTTGTTGAAATATTAAATCGCAATCATTTAATATGTCTCGATGTCCCTCTAATGCTTCTTTTATTTCTGCAGATATATACTTAATAAAGTTTACAGGTACACCTTGAGCTATACACTGGACGCTACTACATTGGCATTCTTCAGGATAGAATATAAAATCATCAGGATAACCCATTAAACGAGCATATTCTCTAATATAAAAATCTCTATGTTCTGTAGGATGAATATATTGCGTAATAGATGTTATACTACCACAGCGTTTATTTGGATTTACTCGACTTGGAGACTTATCCCAATATCCTTTATTATCAGCAAGTTTATTTTGAATTGTTTGAACTCTTTTTAATAATGTTGGAGATATTTTATCTTTCCAAAAATCAAAGTCTCTTACTATAGACATTAATATTGACATATCAGTATCTACTTTATCATAATATGGAATTAAATCTGTATATACTCTATGATGATGTTTTTCATCATATTCCATATTATTACTATCATTACTTAATCCTTGTAAAACATCACCTACTTTTGTCATAGGTTGTTTATTCATCTGCAATAATGGGATTCCTTTAAATATCTTTTTATTCCATCCAATTAATAAAGTTCTTGGTCTTTTCATTGGAACATTATGATTTCCAGCTTCATCTCTAATAATTGTAAATAAATACTTTTCATCAAGAATGTTTACCATATCATGTAAAATAGCTGTTCCAATAGTAGATAGTCCTGGAGCATTTTCTATCAAAAACGTTTTTGGTTCTATCCAATTTATTAAATCAAATACTTCATAAAATTTACTATTAATTGGTTGATGAGTTCCAGGATTTTTATTTATACGTGATAACCCAGAACATGGATTATTTGCAAAAAATAAATCATATTTATTTTCTCTTAATGCAGCTTTATAAATATTATCTTGCCATTGAGATGGTTTTATTACTTTTATATTTGAATAATTTTTAGCAAAATGATGTGCATTATAATCTGTCATATCATCTGTCATTTCTAATATCTTATCAACAGTCCAACCTGATTGTAAATGACCAATAGTTTGACTCCCGCCGAAAATAAAAACACCCAAACTTTTAAATTTATTTTGACTCATTTATTTTAACTCCTTTATTCCAAGGAATATGTCCTTTAGTTAATATACCAAAAGTATATCCAGATTCTAATATATTTTATATATAATGTATCTATTCTTCTATCTTAAAAGCTAAATGATGTTCATAAGAAATTTTAATCAATTTTTTTTCTTCTCCATTATATAAATATGGTCCTATTTGGCGTTGTGACCAAGAATCATTTGTTTTTACTGTATAATAAACCATATGATACTCATGTTTTGTTCCTTTACGTTTACAACAATATTGCCATCTATATTTTTTTACTTCTTCTAATTTATCTTCAGGTATCTGTATATGGCAAGTCTTTTTATTTGAACAAGTAATAATTAAATACCAATGACCTTTATCAAAAACATATTCATTTTTAATTTTAGTATTTCTGCCTTTTGCTTTTGCTTCTGGAAAATCTTCTAATCTTTTATGTTTTTTATTTCTATATTGATTAATTGTATTTCTTGAAACTTCTATAGAAGATTCTTTAATTAATTTATACTTACTTAATTCATTTTTTAAATTTTCATTTTCCTTAAGCAATTCAAAAAAACCATTACATAAATCTTTCATGTTACTAAATTGAGTTATTAATCTGTCTAAATTTTCCATCTTCTTGACTCCTTTATATTTTTTATTGATTATTCTTTAGTTTTTATAGCTATTTCATCAGGTCTAAAATTATTTAATTTATTTATATCTAATTGTAAATCTTCTTTTTGATGAACACAATATTTTTTATATGCTTTTTGTAATTGATCATTCTCAACAAATAAATATATATCATTTATACCACTATTAAAACCTTGAATTATTTTTAAATATAATTCCTTAATAGCTTCAGGATTTCCATAAAAAGAATGATATTCACGCCAATGATTACAATATATTCTAAGACTACCATGTATTGAATAAATTCTATCTTCTAATTTTGTACAAGAATCATTTAAAACTTTTTCATTATAATTTATTATTACTGAACCAACATTTAGAAAAATACCTTGATTAGTAATTAAGTTCATAATTATTCTCCTCTTTTAGCTTCATATATTATTGTTTTATTTCTACCAGTTTCTTTAGCTTCATACAATGCTTCATCTGCTCTTTTAATTCCAAGATCTAAATTATATTCTGATGTAGCAGCTACTCCAAAAGATGCTGTAATTTGTAACTCTAAATCATCAATTTTATATTTATAATCTCCTATTGTCATTCTTAATCTTTCAACAATATTATATATTTCACTAACTTGAGAATTAACTAATAAAATTATAAATTCTTCTCCGCCATATCTTGCAAAAAAATCATATGGTCTTACTGTTTTTTTAATTCTGCTAGTTGTTTCAATTAAAACTTTATCTCCAATATGATGACCATAAGTATCATTTATTAATTTAAATTTATCAAGATCAAACATTATAATAAAACAATTTTCTTTTGATCTTTCAGATCTTATTAAACTGTTTGATGCCAATTCCATAAAAAAGCGTCTATTATATATTCCAGTAAGAGGGTCTGCACGTGCAACTTTTTCAAGATCTTTTAAATAAGAACTATATTTAGTTTCAAAATCTATAGCTTGTTCATTAAGTACATCATTTTTTACTTCAAGTTCTTTATTAATTACTAATTGCTTACTATAGTCTTTAATAACAATATCATACTTTTCTTTTACAAGTTTTAATTCTTCTAGTTCAATACGTTCTAAACCCTCTAACATTTACTATTCTATCTCCTCTTCAATAGGTATCTCTATTTCATCATCACCTTCAATTTTAGCAATTAAAGAATCTCCTTGATTTTGAAGTAAAGCTTCTACCTTATTCTTTATTTCATTAAATAATTTTTTATTAGAATTTAATTCTTCTAATACTTTTGTTTGTCCTTGCCATCTAAATTCTTTATCATTATAACTATACCAAGCTCCACCTTTATCAATAACTTCAAATTTAACAGCAAGATCTAATAAATCAATATCTTGTCTTATTCCATCTCTATAATATAAACTACATTTAGATATTCTTCTATCTGATGGACATGTTTTTGATTTTATTAACTTAACTTCAATTATATGACCTGCTGGATTTTCAAATGAGTTACCTTGTTCATTACCTTTTTCATCAAGGAATTTACCTTTTCTACAAAAATATCTTTGTGAACAAGCAAACTTCCAAGCACGTCCTCCAGGTGTAGTAATTGGATTATACATATTACCAATATTATCTCGTACTTGATTTATTCCAACAAAACATATATTATTACGCTTAATAACTGGAGTCGCTTGATTAACAAAAGTAGTAAGGGCCATTGCTATTCCACCATAAGTTCTGTCTTCGATAGATTTTTCAGAAGTTTGTTTAGAAAACATAGCACCTATAGAATCTAAAACAGCTAAACTAATTCCGCCGCATTTTAATCCATCTAAAGTATCATCAAAAATCTTTTCTGCATATTGTCCAACACATGATAATAAAATTACCTTAGAAGAATCAACACCCATATATTTAGCCCATTTAGCATCATATGTACCTTCTACATCAATATACATTACATACTCATCAGGATACATTCTTTGAGCATTAGCAATTAAATCCAACGTCAATGTTGATTTACCTGATGATTCTTCTCCATAAAATTCTACAAATCTTCCTCTTGGAACTCCACCATAACTTGAATAATTTAATCTTAAACTTGAAAATGGAATAAGTTCATAAGGTTTTTCATCTACTCCAATTTGAATTATTTCTGTTTCAAATTGTTTATTAATTTTTTTTGCCCACTCTAATATGTTTGTATTTACAGCCATTATCATTCTCCTTCTGAAAGTTTAATTCTATACAGTTGTTAATTCAAAAGGTTCTAATTGTTTATTTCCATCTTGTAAATCAGTAAAACAACCAATACTTGTTGGAACTAATTTAAAAATAATTTTGCCAAACACTAATGCTTTTTGAAATTCTAAAGCATCGCCATACCAATCAATAATGTCAGACCATCTATCTTTTATTTCTGGAAACCGTTCAGAAATATCTTGTAAAAATTTACTAAATTGTTCTGCTAATTTTGAATCTTTCATATATTTATTATAGTCAAAATCAATGGTATTTTTTACAGTTGACTTTGGTGATCTAATATAATGTACTAACTTTTCTTTTGTTTGCCATTTAAATCCTAAAAAATTATGTCGTTTAATATATTGATATTCTACATCAATAATAGTACCTGCGTAAATATGATGATTAATATAATAAGTTAATTCTCCACCAATAGCTCCATGATAACTATTTGCACCAATATTTTTATTGTACCAATTTTGTAAATTTTTATATTCACTATCTGTTATTCCTAATTCATTAGCATATCCTTTAGTTATCATTTAATATCATCTACCTTTACATAATTAATTACATCTTCAAATGTTTTCTTTTCTAATATCATTTGTTGTAATTCTGCACAAGTAAGATTTTCTTTTAACATAATATCAGATTGTATTTTATTGAAAAATTTATTTGTAAATTGATTAAATATTTCATTATTAACTGCATCTACTTCTATCTTTAAATCAATTCTTCCAGGTCTTAATAAAGCATTATCTAATTTATCAATATGATTAGTTGTAGTAATAAGTATTCTACCATGAGTAGAACAAATCCCATCAAATGCATTTAATACATCTGAAAAATTAGTAAAAGTAAACTGTTCAGAATCTTCTAAATCTTCTCCTGGACCTCGTGTTAATTCTACTCCACGTTTTGGTTTTCTTTTCTTTCTTTTATGAGTTGCAAAATCTGTGTCAATATCTTCTATTACAATAATAGCTTTTTTATTAAGTCTATTCATTGCATTTTCTATTTTATATAAATACTGAACAGATAAATAATAAATATCATAATCAAAATATGAAGCTATAGCTTTTATTAAACTTGACTTACCAGTTCCAGGTTGACCATGTAATAAAATTCCCAAATGATATGGTATTCCATTATCTATGTACCACTGTTCAGACTCTATAAATGTTTGTATAGTATCAATTAACTTTTGTTTCTTGTCTTCCTCTAGAAAGACAGTAGATAAACTTCTTTTTGGTATTTTTATTTTCGGTTCCCAATAATCATCCGCATATTTATGAATTTGAAGTATTTTTTCTTTATCAACATCTATAGAAGTAATTTCAAAAAATTTATCAAAAGCAGTTCTATTTCTTCCTAATTTAGTTAATGTTATTGTTTCTTTATCAAAATTTGTTCCTTGTGATTCGTTACGTTCTAAATTAATGTAGAAGATAGTTTTTTCAAATTTAATAAAATGTCCACCATAACCAATTCCCATAGTAGGTTTATCTTCTTCTCCCCATTTACCATTAACAATTTTAAAAGATCTAAACTTTTTATTTTTATAATTATTTTCTAAATATCTTATAACATTATAATAATGAATATGATGATTAGTAATTGCTAATTTTGTAGTAAATTGTTTTTTAAAAAAATTAAATATTTGATTAGGAACATCTTTACACCAAAATCCAATTATACCAGCAACAGACATAGTAAGAGCTGCTATTAATAATTGATTTAATCCAAGTTGTTGAAATATCTCGTTTATTGTAACTCACCCTTTTCTATTCTTTGAATATCTACACTTTGTTTCTTTTCTCCCCAACCATTTGTATAATAAGTATAAGAATAAATAATTTGAGAACCATTATCATAATCAATAATAGTTCGTTCTAATCTATATCTTTGACCAGAATTAAGCATTTCATAAAAATTAGTTGTTGTAAACCCATTTCCAGGTACAACTTCAATTGATGTTTCACCTGTATCACAAGCACATAAACTTAATAATAAACAAACCATAATAATACCTATAATAATTCTTTTAATCACCATATTCTCCTTTATATTTAATCTATATCAATTTCATCAAATAAATTATTTATATCTGTTGTTAATTCTTTATATAATGGAATTGTTAATTCTCTCATTTGAGGATGCGCTGTTTTAGGAACTCTCATATGAAAGAAATGGTTCCAATTTATTAAAGCCATTGTTACAACAATCTCTGTCTTTAAACTATTTGGTAAATTAGCACGAGCTTCTTGAGGAGTACTACCATTTTCTAATAACCAAAAATAAGTACTTTCATCACTTTCACAAGAACTATACCAATTGTCATATAATTCTGTACCTTCTTCATAAAAAATTGGTTTAATTACAGTAATTTCTTTTCCAAATTTATCTTTTGAATAATTACAATATCTTGTAGATTCTTGCGCAAAAGAACATCTATGTCTAACTAATTCATGTGATACTCCTCTATCACAAACAAATTTTATTGACATAAATGAATGTTTCAAATATTCTATTTTACTAATAAATTTATTTTTAATTTCATCTGTAATTTCAAAAATATCTAAATGTTTATTAACATCCATTAATTGAGCATCTGTAACTCCAAATAATATACATTTATCTTTTAATGAAATACTTGAAACATTTACAATATTTAAACCAATTTGTTGTAAATAACAATCTTCTGAAGCAATTAAATCTAATATACTTCTAGCTGATAAAGTAACCACTCCATGAATACTTTCATTATTTATCAATTTAATTTCAGTAGATGTTTTCATCCATTTCACTAAATCAGAATGTATTAAGTAATTATAATAAATATTATCATTAATTGAAAAAGTAAAATTAGAATGCTCTAACATAGCATGATGTTTTCTTTCTACAATTTTTGCTAAAAAATCATATTTACTTGTATCTGTAATTTTATCCTCTGACTTATAACATACTCTTATAATTTTTTCAAGTTTTGTTAATGTATCTACTTCATTAACATTACCAATTATTTCATAATATGGTTTTATAATATTCATTAATTAATCCTCCATTAATTCCATTAATACATAAGTAACTACTTCACCATTGTTAGCAACTGTACATCTATTTATAGCATCACTCTTACGAGCATAAAATTTTCCACCTTTACATTTAACACTAATAAGTTTTCCAGTTGTTTTACTTCTTACTGCATAAATAAAATCAGTAGCAGTCCAACCATATTTAATATAAATTTTACCTTCTTCATCATAATCTTCATCATATACAGGAAATAAAGTATAATGTTCACCATTATAATTATTTTCTTTTTCTTCAGCTTCTTGAATTAAGTTAATAACTGACTGAAAACTATTAAGATATGGTATTGATACAAAAAATTGTTCAACTATTGGACTATTAAATATATCATCTTGTTTTGTTTGTGTCTTGATAACTTTAATTAACATATTGTCACTCCTCTTATAAATTTAAAAAGCTATTCCTTAAATATTATAATAGATTTAAGGAATAGCTTTTATTTAAGTTTTCATTATTAATTAGATGTTTTACTTATATAATTAAATCAAAACTTGATTTAATTTATAATATGGTAAAAATCTATCTACATTTTCTCCATATTTATTTAGTTCTTTTACAAGACTTGATGAAATAGCATCATCTTTTGCTGGAAAATAAAGAGTCTTTAAAGATGACCATACTTCTAAATTACTTTTTCTTAAATTCTCTTCATATAACCAATCCATAGTATTTCTAATACCACGAACAGAATAATCAATTTGATTGTTTCTACAATATCTTGCTACTAAATCATCAAGTATAATAATATTATCTTCAATATTTTTATTAACAAAAAATTCTGTGCCAAAATGTTGATATAAAGAATTAATTATTTTATCTTTCATTTTATTTGAATCTGTTAATCTTGATTTACCTGTATTAGCAGCTATTAGAATATATACTTCATCAAATAACTGTAGAGCTTCTTCATAAATATAAAGATGTCCTTTAGTCCAAGGATCAAAACTTCCAGCATAAACTGCTTTTTTCATATAAATCTCCTTTTATATCATTAATTACGATAATGTAAATCTTCTTCAGTAATTTGTAAAAACGTTGGATCTGAATAACCTAATTCATTAGATCCAAAAATATCATGAGTTTCTTTAGCTCTTAATGATTTCCAATTAGTAAAAGTTGCAAAAGTTAAATCATTTATTTCTCCAGTGTATTGTGTAGCTTTTACTAACGATTCTATTACTTTATTAAAACTAGCAAATCTACCACCAGCATTATAAACATTTCCATGAAATGCTTCATTAGGATCTGGTGTATAAGTTCCATCTTGTCTTATATAACCTTCTGATGATTTTAGTATAAACCTTATATCTCCACTACCAGCCATTTTAATACTCTCCTTTTAAATTAATATATTCTTCTGCTTGAGCTTTTATTGGAAAATAAGCTATACAATTGCCACTTATTAACAAATCATCTTTCCAAATACCTGCCCAAGTAATAGGTCTTACTCCCCATAATAAAACAGTATCTAATTTAGTTTTAACAATTATTAATTTATCCATATATTAACCTCAATTTAATTTAAATCTATCTATTGTTTCAATAATATCTATAAAAATCTTATTTTCTTCAATAAAATTATTAATTTCTTTTAACCAACCAATACCAATATGTTTTATTTTTCCATTTTTCATTACAGTAGCAACATCATAAGGTTTTCCTTTTCTATCATAAGTATAATCGTCATAAATAGTTTTTACATCAATAACAATACCAGGAAAGAAATGTACAGCTTTATCTTTATCATCTGTCCAATGTCTATCAACACAAATATAATATTCATCTATTACTGTAACTGTCTTATTCAATAAAGCATGCATAATTTTCAACTCCTTATTTTGTATTTATAACTATATAAGTAAAATCATTTTCATTATAATCTATTGCATTTTTATCTCTCATTGCAAGTTGATTCTTTGTTATTCCATCCCTCTTCATTACAGAATCTATTCTATTTTTATCTTTTCTTTTAATCAAATATGTTATATCACATTTATTAAAATACTTAGATTGAGTTAATAAAGCACCGTTTAAAATAAAAGAACCATTAGGATTATACTTAAAAAGAGTGTCAAGTCTAATTTCTAATTCTGTATATATTATATCTAAATATTTTGTCATTAGATATTTATTATTATAAATTAATTCAGCAACTTTACGTCTATTTATATCACCTTTATATTTCCCAGATTTAAAAATAATAAAAGATCCTAATAAATCTATTACTTTATTTTTTATATCATCACTACGTAAAATATCATGACATAAAACATCTAAATCTAAATGAACTAAATCAGGATTTATAATTTGTAAATGTTTACAAAACCAATTTTTTCCAACACCTGAAATTCCGCAGACACCGATTAACATATTCTCACCTACACTTCATTTGAAAAATCAGTTAAATCAGGAACATATATTCCTCTATCAGTATATCCATTTGGAGCTGTTAAATTCTTTGTTATTCCTACATCTCCAAATCTACTTGCCATATTTACTTTTACTCTTTTCTTTTTATATGTAGCAAATAATGGCTTAGGATCTGGCTGTTCAAATTGTTTTATTGCTGGCAATCTTTTATAATATAACCAAGCATAAACAATTTCGGGAAGTAAACAAATTCCTTTTTCATGTTTATCTAACAAATCGTCATTATGCCAATTTGTTTCACCATATTTATCATTAAGTTGTTTATCATGTTTATCCATCATTTTTTGAATATCATCACTTATTTGAGTTGGTTTTGGATCAATATAAATTATTTTTAATTCTTTTTCTTTTTTATTTTTCTTCATATTAATATTCTCCTTTAAACCATTCATGATTTTCATATCCAGCATATCTAAATAAACCAATAATATGTGTTTTACATATTGTGTAGTTTACTTTAATTTCCATATCTGTTGTCTCAATATCATAATTTACATTTACAAAATTATGATTATTTTCTAAATCTAAATTATAACATGAATTAACAAGTTTATCATAATAATTATATAAATTTGCATAATATGTTGATTTTTCATAATAAAAAGGTTCCCTATTCATTAATTTAATAAAAGTACTTTTATTAACAGCCCAACAAAAAACTTCATCATCGCCAGATGGAATACCAGAAAAATGTATCAATATACTATCTCCTTTATTTATCTATATGTTGTTGATTATATTCATTTGCCCAATCCACTATATTTACTATAATATTATATTCTGAATATGTAGGATTAGGACTTAAATTTTTACTAATAATTTCAATATAACTTAAACCAAGCCAAATTAAAAATATAACATTTAATATAATAAGAATATCTTTTAATGTTTTCATATGTACTATCTCCTTATAATAATTATAATTGAAGAATACTCAATTATTTATTCAGTTATCGCAGTTGTTCCAAATTCTCTACCATCTTTATATCCAGCAGCTATAGCTTGAGGATTGTTTCGATGTTTAATTTTTATATTATCTTCCTTCGTTTCAAAAGTTGGAGCTGATATAAGTTCATTAAAACCATTTACAACTTCAGCCGGCGTTACCAAAACCAAAGCATATTGGTTATCAGCTTTATTTTGTTCTTCATACTTAGCTTCAATACCTTTTATAAAACCAAGAAGATAATCATTACGAATACCTTTTGTTTCACCATATTGCATTCTGAATTTTGTAGTATATTTATTTGCATTAGACTCTGCATATGTTGCAGCAGCATTAAAAATTGCAGCTACACATTCAACGTCTTCTTTATTTCCAAAAAGGACTGCATACTTTTTATTATCACTTCCTTTTTGGAAATATAGCATAACACCAAAGTTGTCTATAAAAACTTGAATTAGCCAACGTAACCATTTAATAGTAAAATTCTGAGTTAACTTTATCTGAATAATCTCAGATACAGTTTTACCTGTTACTTCAGCTTCTTCAACCTTATGCTTTAACATTAACTTACGAGCCATTTCAAAAGCAGATGTAGCTTCAGCTTCTGTGCAACCATTTTCAACAGTCTTACTTAAAAGATTTTGAATTTTTTCAATAATATTCTCTTTACACATATTACTACATCTCCTTTCTTAATATATTAATCCTGCACAATCAGGACCAAGACCACGTTCAATTGACTCAGGTGTTGTTAATGTCCTACCACATCGACCACATTTACATGAATGATATATATGAAGTTTTTCAGGTATATCATCTATATGACTCATAAAATATGAAAATGCTAAAGAAGCTTTATCATTTGGTTTTCTACAAGATTTATCAGAAAATGCCAATTTATAATCATCTTTAAAATATCCAAGATAACTATAATCTGAGTCATTATTACTTCCAACCATTAAACTTACAAACCAAAATGTATAATTTCCTTTAGCATTTTTCTTACCACGTATTTTATAAGTATATCTTGTTCCTGTTGAACCACTCTCTAATGTAATAATAGCGTTTCCTGCAGTTGCAAATACTTTTACATTTTCAGCATTCATAACATGTAACATATCAAATATCTCCTTTTGATTAGTTAATTTTGATTATGTTATAATTATATCATAAAGTCTTATAAATGTAAATAGTTTTCTTTCATTTGTAATCAAATTGTAATAAAAATAAAATCCTTTCTATTAATATATAATAGAAAGGATTTTATTTTATTTGTTCCACTTCCATAAAACCAGTGTCACTCCTACATATAAACTTAATAATATTAATACTTTGCTAACAATTATCAAAACCCCATTGGAACCATCTCCTTATTAAAATATTTTTACTATATTATCTTTACTAACATTTATACAAAGTGCTTGTATACAATCTACGTTTCCTTCTTTTGGATCTGTTGTTGTTAAACCTACTTCCCAAATATGTTTAATAAGATTATCTATTTCTTCTTTAGTATAACCATCATCACCTTCTTCAGTAAAAAACATTAAATCAGTCCATTCATAATAATTAACTAACTTAACGTTATTTTCAGAAATATCTAATTTAACAAGTATATCAGTATCTTTTGAAGGACAATGCAAGGTTCCATAAACTAAATCTATAGCATCTTTATCACTAACATTTCCAAGTATTGTTCCAAATCGTTTATACCAACCCCATATAACTCTATAGCCATCTATTCCTAATTTCTTAAACAATTTATCATATAGATTTTTATACTTAGCATCAAAAATTTCAATAGGTACATTTTTTAAAAAATCTTTATGTTGTGTTGTATAAATTATCATATTAATTTTTTCACCTCTTCATATTTCTTATTAGAACAATCTATACATCTAAACTGTGGATTTTTATCATTACTTCTATCATATTTATTCCATTCAACTATTCTAAATCCAGCTTCTGTTTTTATACCGCATTCTGAACAAATAATATTTTTCTTTATTTCCCAAATAGGTCTTATTCTTTTCTTGCTAAATATAATTTTATCTACCCAAAAAAATATCAACCCACCAAGTAAATTTGCAATAATAGTAGCTATCCATTCATTCATATTTGCTAGTAACACTAATACTATAGCTAATATAGGAGTTGATAATTGCCAACGTAATAAATACATTAAATATTTTTTAATCATACAGTATAATAACCTCTTTCTTTACTAAAATAAACTGGTTTTGATGGAGAATTTTTCAATATATCTTTCCACTTATTTAATAACTTATCATTTTTATATTCTATAAAATTCAATTCTGGTAATGTTACTGTAAGATCATCTCGTGCCTTATCATCTACATTAAATGTAGGTTTCAATTTACATATATAATAAATCTCATATATATTCATATCAGCTTCAGACTGACATTCTGCATACTCAATCTTTGATACATGTAATAGATCAATTGTTTTATAAAATTTATGAGTACTCAAAAAATGACCACGTAATCTGGAAGATAGAGTTTGTTTTGTTCTACCTAAATAAATTATGTAGTCATTTGAATTATAATCTTTATAGTATATTTTATAAAGTAAAAATTGTTTCTTAGCCATAATATTATATCCTTTAAAAATATAAAATTATTTTCTTTTATTATTAATACTTCTTGATTTTTTAGCTTTTTTATTAGCTTTCTTTTTCTTTTCAAAATCTGAAGGTTTTCTATTTGCTTTATTAATTTTATTTAATAACTTTTGATGTTTTTGATAATCTACCATTATCTTTTGAAGAATGATAGTTTGTTCATACATTGCATCAGCTTTATACTTTTCTTTCAACTCTTCATCTTCAGTACTATTATATTTTTCTACTGAATCAAATATAATATTGTTTGCTTTTTGAACATATTCAGGAACATTACCTTTATCATCAAAAAACTTTTGTAACTCTTCAGAAGAATTAATATTTAATTGTTTATAACCACTATGGATTTCCATACACTGTTGCCATAAAGCTTCTTTATTTTGAAAACCTTCTTCTTGTTTAACTGTTTTTACTTCAACCATATAAGCACCTCTTAATAATTTGGAGTTCTCTTAATTAAATTAATTTCTTCCATACGTTTAGAAATTAATTTTTTAATTGAACCAAGTAACTCTTCAGCTATATCTATTTTTTGTGAAATAATTTTAACTGAACGTTTCCAAGTAGTTTCTAATAACAATTCTTCTTTAACCATAATTTCTGCAGCCGATTTTTTATCTGCGATAGTACCTTCTTGTATTACAAAAGCTTCATTATAATTATTTTGTCTAATAATACGTGATAAATCCTCTTTTATTCCTACTTTCATTAATACATTATTAATATCATATATTAATATTGGAAGTCGAACTAAAAGCTTTTCTACTTCTTTATCAGACATTTCATAATCTTCACGACTTGTCTTTTTATGCATCTGTTCTATTAACTCATCTAACTCTTTTGTATACTCATTAATTTGACTTACAATAGAATTACCTATAATAGACTCTGCATGTTCTAATAATTCACTACAATCATTTAATTTTTTTGAGTCAACTACTTCAGATAAAAAATCTGGCATACAAAAATCACCACTCTAAATCCAATTATTTTTATTATTTAATTCTTCAAAACACTTTATTTGATCTATTTCTTTATAGATATCAATATGAAATATATTATTATGATTAACTGACAATCTATGAGCTAATTCTTGCCATAATTGATTTTCAGTTTCAATTGTATCTAAAACATATTGTTCATCACCACGTTTAAATAAACGTTCTTTTAATGTTTCAAAATTACTTGAATAGAAAACAATAATTGGTATATTTAAACACTCTTGAACTTTATATAAAGTAAACTTTTCAATATCAGTCATAGCTGATTGTCTATTCCAAAGAATAGGATAAATACTTTCTCCAAGATTTCCTCTATCCCATATCCATAATTCTTCAGCAAAATACATTTCACTTAATTTACTTAAATGTCCTTTAAAAGAATTATCAGTATCTTTACTAAAGTGATAAGTTTTTGCTTTATAATTATCAATAAGATAATCTATTAATGTTGACTTACCAGCTCCATTAGGACCTTCAATAACTATTAACATATTATCACTCCAATATTAATTTCCAGAAGCTCCAAAACCAGTTGCTCCTCTATTTGTATTCATTAATTCTTCTTCACTTATACCAAATTCTTCAAGATATTCATTTACATCTTGCCATTCAATAGCATATGTTTTATAAATATCAATTGAACAAGGTCTATCACCAATTTTAACTTCAATAGGTTCATCAGATACATTATATAATAATGCATTAATAACACCACGATAATTCCAATCTACCCAAGCTGGACCACAAATTAAACCTTTTAAATGATTTCCACCACGAGTTCTACAAGCCATTGCAAATCCTGTAGGTAATACTACACCAATTCCTAATGAAATTTTAGCAGATGAATGTGGTTGAAT